>Ga0209835_1000353_pt1 | contig 31216 bp, 28 predicted proteins | sample LakKivwa52mmetaG_FD_184138 | JGI IMG/M metagenome (GOLD analysis project Ga0209835, IMG submission 184138) | Anoxic lake water microbial communities from Lake Kivu, Rwanda to study Microbial Dark Matter (Phase II) - Lake Kivu water 52m metaG... | ecosystem: Environmental > Aquatic > Freshwater >... | reverse complement strand
GATGGGCATCGCCAATTTGAACATCGGTTTCGAACCGGAATTTTTCCTCTTTAAATTAGATGAAAAAGGTAACCCGAAAACAACGCTTCCAAACGATGTCGGCGGCTATTTTGACATGGCACCACTTGATGGCGCCGAATATGCGCGCCGCGATATCGCGCTAGAAATGGAACGACTCGGTTTCGTTGTTCAGACATCGCATCACGAAGTCGCTTCGGGTCAACACGAAATCAATTTCATGTTTGCAGACGTGCTCGGGGCATGCGATAACGTCCAAACGTTTAAACAACTTGTGAAAGTCATCGCTAGACGCCACCATCTATTTGCGACGTTCATGGCTAAACCAATTGCCAGCGTCAATGGTAACGGCATGCATACGAACTGCTCCCTATCAGATGAAAACGGGACGAATCTATTTTTCGATGAAAACGACCCGATGAAGTTGTCGCTGTTAGCCCGCAAATGGATCACCGGAATTATCAAACACGCCCGTGGATTTGCCGCTTTGACGAATCCGACCGTCAACTCATATAAGAGATTAATACCCGGATACGAAGCACCATGCTACGCCTGTTGGAGCGATGCCAACCGCAGTTCAATGATCCGCATTCCCGCGGTCCGCGGCGGAAGCACGCGAACCGAAATTCGTAACGTTGATCCGATGGCCAATCCATATTTGGCGCTCGCGGCGATTTTGATGTCGGGACTCGAAGGCATTGCTTCGGAATCTAATGAAACGATCCCGCCCGTGTACGACAACATCTTCTCATTGACGCGCGAACAACGCGAAGCGCAAGGCATTCCCAATTTGCCGGAAAACCTCAAAGATGCCATCAAGGAATTACGAGCCGACCCGTTGATGTTAGAAACGCTTGGCGATCACACCTTTAATAAATACACATACGCCAAGGAACTCGAATGGGAAGAATATAGGCGGCTTATCACAGACTGGGAACTTAATAAGTATTTATCAAATTAGCAGTAAGCAAGGAGGCATGTGCCTCCTTTTTTGACACAAAAATAAAACCCAAACCTTGGGCTTGGGTTAGAGATTGCATGTGAGCTATATATGCTAAATCTTGGTGATTGTGATGGTGGCCTTGGTGTTGGTCACTGAGCCAATGCTAATTGAATAGCCAATCGCCGTATTGTCGTTGAAGCGCCCGGTCGTGTAATAAAAGAACGAGCCAAATGATGAGGGAGTAAACGTATCGCCTTGTTTGAACAACGTGGCATTGGTAGCAACGGCATTGCTATTTTTAAACGTGTTGGCGCCACCGGCTTCTAGTAGATGCAACAGCCGGAAGTTTTCGTTTTGGCTATATTCAACAGTGTTGCTATGAGCAATGTATGGATAGGTGGTACTGCTCGGTGTCGCCGTGTCGGTATAACCGGTGAATCCACTGTTGTTGTATAAACCGAGGCGTGAATCGACATGGTAGATTTTAATGCCGGGAACACTGAATGCTCGTAGTCCGTTTCCAGGATACCCACCAGGTTGCGAATCAAGATAGTTAAGACCCGTTGGCGTATAAAACTCGATGGCCAGATATTCATCATAGGCGGAACCATTCCATGCATCGTTGATGAGGATAAATTCACCAGTCGATTCAAACGGATTTAGTTGAATTGTCACTTCATTGACTTCGCCGTTTATCACATAAGGATCGGCCCAACCAAGCAGTAATTTAGAGTAGGCGTTATGATCGACGATGTTGAAGTCCATCATGTCGACGCCACCGGCGGCACCCCAATCCCCGTCGGTATAGGAATAGTAATCATCAAGTCCAAGAACATGTCCCGTTTCATGAATATAAGTATGGGCATCGATGCCTTGGCTACCATAACCTTCATACATGAAGTCATAACTAGCCCACGCATAGGTCATCGGTACTGGACTTGATAAACTGGCATAGTTCCAATTGTCATAGTCCCAATAAGTGTATGCCCAAAATACGTCTTCACCTTCGGTTGTATAGTTGGCATAGCGGCTGTTTGGATTGTTATATATGAGCCACACGGCATCGATGAAACCATCGTTATCTTGGTCGTAGTCGGATAATGAGGAGCCGCTAGAAGATTTATACCAAGCGACGGCTTGTTCGACAATCAGCCAGGTTGGATCGAAATACGAGGCATAATCACCAGTTGATCGAGTCGAGGAGGCAAATGTGGCGGTCGACATCGATGATTCGTACACAGGTGTGACGATGCCTTCTAGATTCAATTGTCCATAACTTGATTTGTAATAATAGCTTTTGACCGATTCCCAGCTTGTTTCACCAGCGGTTCCAAAGAAGGCTTTTTCTAGATTACTCATTCTAAGAGAACATGTCGGCCCGCATGGATAATCGGTGAATGAGACCGGAATCACGAGCAATTTTTGGGTTCCGGAAGCCGGAAGCGTGAATAGTCCAGCGGCATCGTTATATTGGTTTTGGGTAATTGAGTAATTAGAGGCGCGGTAATAGCCGACGCCCGGTTCTACCGACGGTGCCGAATATGAAAAGGAACTGGCGGCGCTTGTCGTCGTATCACTGGTTGAAGTATCAAACGGATTGCTGAAAGAAAATGAAAGTTGGCAGGCGCTTAATAGCATCGTTGCTAGTGCTAATATCGGTAGTGATTTATATCGTTTCATAGTAATTCTCTTTCAGTTAATATCAAACATTCTCATGGCTTATTTTACCACGCGCATATGTTATGTAAATTTTAGACGCTGTCAATTTGTTGGTTAAAATGCCCAACTGCCGTGTTTGAAAATCGGGATTTGGCGTCCATCACGGCTAAATCCGGTGATGGTTAATTCTCTGGTGCCAATCATGAAATCGACGTGGATCATCGACTCGTTGACGCCGAGTTTAGCAAAGTCTTCTTTCGAATATTTATCATAGTTTTTAATGGCGTTGCTAAAACCGCGGCCAAGCGCCAAATGGCAGGCGGCATTTTCATCAAACAAAGTATTGTAGAACAAAACGCCGCTTTGTCTGATTGGTGATTCAAATGGAACAAGCGCAACTTCGCCAAGCATTTTAGCACCTTCATCCATGCTAATCATTTGCTCAAGTAAGTTTTGATTGCGTTTAGCGCTGACGGCACTTACTTTGCCGTCTTTGAATGTAACTGAGAAATCTTCAATCAGTTCACCTTTATAGCTAAGTGGCATCGAGGCGACGACTTTGCCTTCGGCCTTGCCCTTCATCGGGGTCGTAAACGTTTCTTCGGTGGGCATGTTCGGATTGTAGAAACGGCCGCTGATTGTCGTTTCGCCACCACCGAGCCAGCGCGCTTCTGGAATCATCCAAACTTTGAAGTCGGTACCTTCCGGTGATTTGAAATGCAAATAATCGAGGTTGAGACTATCGAGATACTCGCAACGTTTTTGAATGTCGGCGTTATGTTCTTTCCATGATTTGATGGGATTGTCGGTAATGCGGGCCGAAGTTAAAATCGCATCCCACAAAGCGGCGACGGCCTTTTTCTTAGGTAGGTCGGGAAATACTTTCTTGGCCCAGCCTTCGCCTGGAACGGCGACGATCGTCCACTGATATTTGTTTTCCATCGCATCGCGGTATGGTTTCATAATTGGAAAAGTCTTGACTTGGGCTTGCGCGGCTTTGGCTTGATCGATGCCTTTAAGTCCGTCAGGATCTTGGCTCATGATGTGGATTTGCGCCGGTAGTTTATCGACGTAGTGTTGCATTTTGGCTTTTTGCCATTCAGGAACGGTTCCAAGCGTATCCAAACTCATATAATTGACGCCGATGCGCGCTAGTGGCTGATGGCCCCATTCGACGGTGACGCGGCTTGCGCCAGCTTTATATGCTTCTTCGGCGACCATCGTCACGAATTCGGGTTGGTCAAGCGCGGCGGAAATGACGACTTCTTGACCTCTTCGAACATTGACGCCCATCTTGACGACAAGCTTCGCATATTTTTTCAATTGGCTCTTTTTCATGCTAAACTCCTTAGTGATTAGATATCATAAAATATTTTACGCACATTAAGCGCATATATAAACAAAAACGAGGCATAAAAATGAAAAGCAACCGCATTATGAAAACAGTCATCTCCGTTATTTTGATTGTGTTTGGGGCGATGGGCATGATTTGGCCAAGCTTCATCTACGGGATTATCACCTATGTCATCGGGGCGGGCTTAATTGCTAACGGTGTTATTTTGCTACTCGAATACTTTCAAACTTCGCCGCTTGTAAAAGAACGTTATTACCAGCTGGTTGGAAGTATCGCCTTCATCTTGAGTGGCCTAGCGATGCTCGTGATTCCCGTATCGATTCTTCAAACGGTGTTAGGACTCGTGATTGCCCTTGGTCTTTTAGTCATCAGCATTTCGCTAATAAGCCGCGCGCTGATCGAAAAAAGTCACTTCGACGGATGGATGATTCGCCTGCTGATCGGCATCATTACGTTTTTAGCCAGCATGATCGTCTTCTCGCGATTAAATGAAGCCGGTAACGCGTTGGTGTTCATCATTGGAGGAGTGGCCATCTACATCGGCATTTCGAACCTGTTGGGAACCTTTTTAATCAAAACCAAATCGAAAGACGATCCCGATCACATCGATATCGATTTTACGAAAAAATAAAAATCCGCGCATTAACGAGGACTATTGCATCATCAACCGTTATCTTTTCCTAAATAATCTGTCAACTGCTTGAAAAACGGCAATGTTTCGCACCAGGCGCAAAAATCGCGCCATTCGCTCAGTTTATGATTTTTCCTTTGGAAATACATCGTCTTTAACTGCTGATAATTGGTGGTCATCGTTGCCCCAAGACAAAATCCTGAAGGTAGCGAGGCGACGATTTGCCGCCATTTCTTTTTCTTGTCGGGGTTTTCATCGGGAATCGTAAAATACTCGTCAATCAGATGTTGCACCACTTCAATGACGCCTTGATGGGTATCGGACACGCATTGGTCGGTTAGCGAAAACTTTAGCAAACAATGCATCGTCGATTGGCTGGAAACGAAATCGAACCAGTGGTAGCGTTGCGCCTGTTTCCACCAATATAGGGGGGCCGTTACATTCATTTGCACGATCACGCCTTTTAAGAAATTGTCATGGCCTTCGCCGTTGCGCGTTTGGCCAAGGCGAAATGCCCGTGAGAAATCCTTGTCGTTAATGGCATCGGTTTCAATCACCGTGCGCATCGGGTTGCCACTGGCTTTTATGGCTTTTTCAAGACCAAATACTTCCGTTCCCGTTATGTTAAATTCCATGGTTGGCGGCCTCCCATACGTTACTTATAAGCGCAAATCGCGTCAGTAATCCGACGCCACCTGGAACCGGCGTTTGAAACGCGACGTCAAGATTCGGACGCGCATCGCCATAAAGGACGCCATCGATACGGTTGATACCCACATCGATTACATATGCTGATTTTTTTAATAACTGATTATCTAACAGCCACTTTTTTCCAACGGCGACGCAAACTAAATCTGCATGGGCTAGATAAAAGTCCATGTCTTCTTTAAGTGTTCGTGAATGGAGCATCACGACATTGGCGTGTCGCGCTAATAACATCGCCGCCAAAGGCTTGCCCACGATGTTGCTACGACCAATCACGATGGCGTTTTTGCCGACGAAATCAAAACCGGCTTCGCTTAAAAAATCAATGATTCCTTTGGGAGTGCATGTCTTGAATTTACTTAGGGGATGAAAACCATCGACGTCTTTTAGCGGATTAACTGCAAGTTTGACGCGTTCTTCATCAATATGCCGCGGAAGTGGCATTTGCACGATGATGCCATCGACGCTTTGGTCTTCGTTGTAGCGGTTTACGACACTTAGTAAGTCGGCTTCGCTCGTAGTGATAGGAAGTTTTACGTGCGTGGCCTTGATGCCAACCTCTTGGCAATCGGTAAGTTTTCCGCGAATGTAGGTGTCCGAGGCCGGATCGTCGTTGGCTTGAACAATCACAAGATGCGGCGTTTTACCCGAAGCTTTGATAAGTGCGGCTAACTGAAGTTTTTTCTGGGCGACATAAGTTTTGATATCCATGGAGTTTCCTCAAATCGATAGCATTATAACATACCGACAACTCTAGCCTAACTTCACGAATAAAAAAAGAGCCCGAGGGCTCTTCAGACTGTCAAATTTAATATTGTAATTATGCGCCAAGGGCATTAACGAGAAGCGCGAGCATAAAGAAGACGACGGCAAAGCCAAGGGTGAGCCAGGAAATGAATAGTTCGCTGCCGCGTTCTTTCGTTTTCACGAAAATGTTCATGCCGCTACCGGTAATCGCGCCTGATGCGCCTTCGGATTTTCCACCTTGCAATAATGATAAGATGATGACGATAATCGCCACGATTAGAAAGATAATGTCTAATGCGCCCATAAGATGCCTCCAGAGTCGTTTGCTTTATAAAGCAAGTAACATTTTACCATTAAATCGAGAAATTTAAAGCAAAACATCATCAATGCGTCATTTGATGTTGTATTCGCTTTTTAGTTCAAACATCACGTCGCGAATTTTAGCCGCCGTTTCAAAGTCGAATTGCTTGGCAGCGTCTTTCATCTGACGTTCAAGTTTTCTCACGCGCGCTTCGATTTCGCTACGGGGTGCTTTGCCGATCACGGAAGCTAATTCGCCAATCTCATCATCAACGGCGCGAATTGGCCGCTGGATGTCTTTGACGATGGTTGTTGGGATGATGCCGTTAGCATCGTTATATAACTGCTGGATGTCGCGGCGGCGGTTCGTTTCTTCGATGGCCGCTTTCATGGAATCAGTCATTTTGTCGGCGTACATGATAACTTGTCCGTTGACGTTGCGGGCGGCGCGACCAATTACTTGAATCAGTGAACGAGTCGAACGGAGGAATCCTTCCTTATCAGCGTCTAATATGGCAATTAACGATACTTCGGGAATATCCAAACCTTCTCGCAACAAATTGATACCGACGAGAACATCATATTTTCCTTTGCGTAACTGGTAGATGATTTCCGTTCGCTCGAGCGTCTTGGTTTCATTGTGCATGTAGACGACTTTGATGTTGCGATGCTTCAAAAACGATGTCAAATCCTCGGCCATTCTGATTGTCAGCGTCACAATCATCACCCGTTCGCCGACGGTGACGCGTTTGTTGATTTCATTGATTAAATCGTCGATTTGACCTAGCGTTGGCCTGACCGAGATACCCGGATCGACGAGACCGGTTGGACGAATGATTTGTTCAATGACGCGACCATCGCTTTTATTAAGCTCATAATCGCCCGGGGTGGCGCTCGTACAAATGACTTGGGGCATCATATTTTCAAATTCGTCAAATCGCAAAGGGCGATTATCAAGCGCCGAGGGTAACCGAAAGCCGTATTCGACAAGCGTTTCTTTGCGGCTGCGATCTCCGTTATACATGCCGCGCACTTGCGGTAGCGATACATGTGACTCATCGACGACGAGCATGAAATCGGACGGGAAATAGTCAATTAGGCAAAATGGTCGCGATCCGGGTGGTCGTTTGTCGATGTGGCGCGTATAGTTTTCAATCCCCGGGCATGTACCGAATTCTTGCATCGATTCGATGTCTTGTTTGGTACGCATTTCTAACCGCTGTGCTTCCAGCAGTTTGTTGTTATCGGTAAAATACTTTAATCGTTCCAACAGTTCGAGTGATATTGTGTGACATGCGTCGAGTACGCGTTGGTGCGTCGAAGCATGAGTATACGCGGGAAAGACAAAATAAACCGAATAAGTATGACGTACTTCGCCCGTGGTCATGTCGACGGTGGCAATTCGTTCGACTTCATCGCCGAACATATCGATTTTTATCGCATAATCATCGGTTGAAGCCGGGACGATTTCAATGATGTCGCCTCGGACGCGGAATGTTCCAGGCGCTAAATCGAGATTGTTACGTTTGTACTGGCCATCGATTAGCGCTTTGAATAGCTTCTTGCGATTAATAGTCTCGCCCACGCGGATGAAAAACACGAGTTTTTTATATTCCTCGGGATCGGTCAAACCGTAAATGGAAGCGACCGAAGCGACGATAATCGTGTCGCGTCGCTCGACCAATGAGTTAATCGCACTCGTGCGCAACATTTCGATTTCTTCGTTCATGAGCGCGCTTTTTTCTACATAAGTATCGGATTTGGGAAGATAGGCTTCCGGTTGGTAAAAATCAAAGTTGGAAACGAAATACTCAACGCGGTTATGCGGAAAGAGTTCTTTGAACTCGCCATACAATTGACCGGCAAGTGTTTTATTGTGGACGAGCACCAATGTCGGTTTTTGAACCGCTTGAATCACATTGGCAATCGTAAACGTTTTACCGGTGCCCGTTGCTCCAAGCAAAACTTGAAGTTTGGCGCCTTCATTGATGCCATTAACAAGCGCCTTGATTGCTTCGGGTTGGTCGCCGGTCGGTTTAAAGTTTGTTTTAATCTGAAACTTTTGTTCCATTTTTTTCCTGAAGTTTTTTGATTAGTTTCGGATTGATTCGCTGCGGAAACGGTTCAAAACCATAACCATTGATCGATTTTACGTTCGTGAATATCGCAAATGCTTTGGGATCAACATGGGCGATGAATTCTTTGAGTTTGCTCAGTTCTTTACGGTCAAACGCCACTTGAATCATCGAGTAGTGCGCCCCGGCAAGCCCGCCTTTGACGGGAATAATCGTCGAGCCACGTTGCATGTCGTGCAAAATGAATTGATTGATTTCTTCCCATTTCGTGGAAATAATCGTGCCCAAAAACGAGGAAGACAAACCTATGAACACGATTTCCAAAATGAAGGCCGAGGTAAACGCCGACAACACGCCGTATAAACCGGGAATCACACCGATGGCAAACATACCCGAAGTGATTATCAGCGCATCAATCGCAAATGCGGTAATCGATTGCTTGACGTCAAAGTATTTTTTCATGATGAAATACAAGATGTCGACACCACCGGTCGATCCACCGAACAAGAAGGTGATAGCCACGCCAAGACCAAGCGTTGCTCCGCCAAAAATACCAGCCAACAACATATGGCCTTCGCGAGTTGGCGAATCCATCGCGAAATTAAAACCTAGCGGATTGTCCGGAACAAAGCGTAATAATATCGACAAAGCGGCGGGATAAACAATCGTGGCAATCAGCGTGTTAACCGAAAATTTCCACCCTAGGAAGATCAAACCGATGATAAATAATGTGATTGATAAAACGCCTACGGTCAAATCAACGGGAACATTAAGCCATGCTTTTAAGATAATGGCGATGCCAGATAGCCCGCCATTGATGATGTTGCCAGGCACGAGGAAAAACGCCGTGCTGATGGCGATGATGATGCTGCCGATGGCGATAAAAATCCAATTTTTTACGATTTGAAGTTTATCGGCGCGACTCATGTTTTTAAGAATTCCCATGTTTTTTCGCCTCCATTTCCAGATACGAATACATGAAGTTGTCAAGGTGACCGTCCATTACTTTATAAACGTCGCCTTCTTGGTAATCGGTGCGATGGTCTTTTACCATCGTGTAGGGGCAAAACACGTAAGAACGGATTTGGCTGCCCCACTCGATTGTTTTCTGTTCGCCGACGATTTTGCTCATCTCGGCTTGCTTCTCAAGTGTCTTTTGTTCGTATAATTTGGCTTTTAATAGATTGAGCGCCAAGGTGCGGTTTTGCAGTTGCGACCGTGCCGATTGACTCGAGGTCACGAATCCGGTTGGAATGTGGGTGATTCTGACGGCGGTTTCCACCTTGTTGACGTTTTGTCCGCCGGCGCCTCCGCTACGATAAGTGTCAATTTTCAAATCTTTTTCGGCGATTTCGATATCGATGCTGTCGTTAAATTCAGGAATGACGTTGACCGAGGCGAATGAAGTATGCCGTCTTCCATTGGCGTCAAACGGGGAAATGCGCACGAGGCGATGAACGCCTTTCTCGCTTTTGAGTAAACCATAAGCATGATGGCCTCTGATAATCATCGTCGCGCTTTTGAGTCCGGCTTCATCACCAGGGAGATAATCGATGACTTCCATCTCAAACTCTTTTTCCTCGGCCCACCGCACATACATGCGATAAAGCATATCTGCCCAATCCGCCGATTCGGTGCCGCCGGCGCCTGGATGTATTTCAATCACGGCGTTAAGCGGATCAAAATCATGGCTAAACAGCAGCGACAAGCGCATTTTTTCGACCGCTTGCTTAAGTTGTTGCAGTTCGAATGAGGCTTCATCAAGTAGCGACTGATCGTCGGCGGCTAGTTCTAAAAGTTCGCGCAAACTATCAAATGTGGTCGTTATGTATTTGACTTGCTCAAGTAGTCTTTCGTTTTCTTTGAGGCGTGTGGTAACCGTTTTTGCATGACGGGAATCAGCCCAAAAGTCGTCTGATGCCATCAGCGCATGGTCACTATCGATGTCGCGTTTTAATTTAGCCAGGTCAAAGTGAATCACTAACCTGCTGTACGAGCAGCGTCAGGTCATTTAACTCCGTTTTGAAAAGGGCATATTCCATTAGGCATCGTCCCGTGGTGCGCCATTAGTTTTTTCGGGCGCCGTTTCCGCTGTTGCTGGTGCTTCTTGACGTCTGATTTCGACTTTGGCATTTAGTAAATTAAGGATAACTTCAACGGCAATCGTATCGTTGCACTCTTTAAACAAACGATACCCCTCATTGACATAATCTTGTAATGGATTGGTGTTGGCATAACTGCGTAAGTGGATGCCTTCGCGCAAGTGTTCCATCGTATCGATGTGTTTGGTCCAGTTACGGTCGATGGAACGAAGCGACACTTGTCGCTCGACTTGATTTGCCAACTCCTCCGGCCATTCACTGCGTCGCTTTTTATAACTATTCGTCATCAAAATCGACAAGTCTTCAGCCACTTCTTGGAGTGGAGATTCTTCATAGGCCGCCGGTTTAATCGTACCTTCTGGTAAAAACCGTGGCTCGACTTCTTTTTTCAATAGCTGTCCTTTAACCGTTTGCGAACGGTCGTCGGGGTCAATGGCCTTGGCAGCTAGGAAAGCGCCCGAAGCATCGAAAAATTCTTGAATCAGATAATTGATTTCATGAGCGAGTAAGATGTCGTCGCGTTTACGATAGGTAATCGATCGTTGTTTGGCCAAGACATCGTCATAATCAAGCAAGTTTTTACGAGCGTCGAAGTTTTGCCCTTCGATGCGTTTTTGCGCTGAAGTGATCGATTTCATGACGAGTGTGTTTTCAATCGCGTCATCGCCGAGTTTGGCGAAGATATTTCGCAATCCATCACTGCCGAACCGAATCATTAGTTCATCATCAAGACTGACATAGAAACGTGAATAGCCCGGATCGCCTTGACGGCCGGACCGGCCACGCAACTGATTGTCGATACGCCGCGCTTCGTGGCGTTCAGTGCCAAATACGCATAAGCCACCTAATTTTTTGATTTCGTCGGTTAGTTTGATGTCGGTGCCACGACCTGCCATGTTTGTGGCAATCGTGATCATGCCGCGTTCGCCGGCGTGTTTGATGATTTCGGCTTCGCGAGCATGGTTTTTGGCATTTAATAGTTCGTGTTTCAGCCCTTCATTGATAAGCAGTGCGCTTAATTCTTCGGATGCTTCAACCGAAGGAGTACCGATTAAAATCGGTTGTCCTTTATCGTGTCGCTCCTTGACTTCATTAATTAAAGCTTTTAGTTTTGCCGTTTTGTTAGCGTAGACCAAATCGACGGCATCATTACGCGCAATCGGCCGATTGGTCGGCACGACGATGACGCGCATGTTATAAATCTTGCGGAATTCTTCCTCTTCGGTTTTGGCCGTTCCGGTCATGCCCGAGAGTTTTTTATACAACCGGAAGAAGTTTTGATAGGTGATGGTCGCTAAAGTTATCGTTTCTTGTTTGATTTCGACGCCTTCTTTAGCTTGAATCGCTTGGTGGAGGCCATCGCTATATTCGCGCCCCTTCAAGATGCGACCGGTAAACTGGTCAATCAACTGGATTTGGCGTTCGTTATCAACCATGTATTCGACGTCGCGCTGCATGATGTAGTTGGCTTTCAATGCTTGATGGATGCGGTGAACCAAATCCGAATATTGCGGATCGTATAGGTTTTTGACGCCGAACATCCGTTCGGCCATATTGTTACCTTCATCGGTCAGGTTGCATGTTTTTGTTTTTACATCAACGGTGAAATGCTTTTCGCGGCGTAACGTTTTGACGAAGCGGTCGGCGATGTTATATTGGCTCGGCGTCGCTTTGGCACCGCCGGAAATGATTAGTGGTGTCCGTGATTCGTCAATCAAAATCGAGTCCGCTTCGTCGATAATCGCATAATCGAGTCCGCGTAGGACGCGGTCGGCCACGCGTGTGGCCATGTTGTCGCGCAAGTAGTCAAACCCGACTTCGGAGTTTGTTGTATAGGTAATGTCGCATAAATAGGCTTCTTGTTTTTCCCTGGACGTCTTTTCGCGAAGGTTGACGCCAACAGTTAGTCCGAGAAAACGATAAATTTGTCCCATCCATTCGGCATCGCGCGCTGCTAGGTATTCGTTGACGGTAACTACGTGCACACCTTTTCCTTGCAAGGCGTTTAAATAGACGGCCATCGTTGCCGTTAAAGTTTTTCCTTCGCCCGTCTTCATTTCGGCGACATCGCCTGCGTGAAGCGCCAGAGCGCCGATTACTTGAACTGGGAATGGAAATTCTCCCAGTGTTCGTTTTGCGGCTTCCCGCGAGACGGCAAAGGCTTCATGCTTAATGTCAGTCAACGTTTTGCCACTAGCGAGTAGTTCTTTAAAATACGCGGTCTTGGCCCGTAAGTCATCATCAGACAAGGCCGCCATCGTTTGTTCGTAGGCTAATACTTTTTGTGCTTCTTTTTCGAGTTTTTTTAAGGCTCGGGCATCAAAGCGCAGCAATCTATCAATAAATCCCAATGTCCGGTCCCCCTTTCAAGTCCAATTAGATATTTTATCTTATAAAATAGTTTATTCCAAACGATTACTTCATTAGTATATCTATTTATCGGGTGCTTTCGTTTTCGAGAGGAGCAAAATCTTAATCTTTTTGGGATGTTTAGCCTTTATTAAAGCCAGACATGCTCTAAGTGAGGATCCTGATGTCATCACGTCATCGACCAAAAGAATATTTCGTCTTGATAAATTGACATCGGCGATGGCAAACAAATCAGTGACCTGTACCCGCTGGGCATAACTTAAGTCCGCCTGTTTGTGCTTTCTGGTCTTGGAAAGAATCTTAAGCATCGGTAATTTCAAACTAGCGAAGATTGCTTCAACGTGGTTGAAACCACGCGTTTGATTATCAGGTTCCCAACTAGGAATTGGAACGATGGAATATCCGGCATATTTAATTTTGAGCAAGTGGCGTTGTCGATCGAGAAAAATGTCTTTGAGTTCATAATCATGGCAACCTTTTAGCAAATAAAGTTTTTCCTTGATGAAATCATCATAATGATAAATAGCATAGGCTTTGACGCTCTCGAAATGAAATGATTCATATGATGGATTAAACGCGTCAAAACATGGTTCGCACACAGTTAGATTTTTATAAAGTAACGTGGCGATACTTGCTATTTGAATTGGCTTAAAACATATCTTACAAATGCCCGTTGGCATACTCAATCGCCTTAATCGCTTCCTTCATCGGTATGGTCTTTCTAATCGCTAAAAAAATGACATCGCCACTTGGCGCTTCTTTCTTACGACCGACCCGTCCCGCCATTTGAAGAAGCATCGCGGTATCAAAAATTCGATGGTGCGCTTCATAGATTATTGCTTGTAGATTGAGCAAGGTGATGCCCCGTTCAAGCACCGATGTGCTAATCAGATAGCGATATTTGCCGTTACGGAAATCTTTGATGATTTGGCTCCTTTTCTCGTGTTTTGAATGCACAATTGCTCCATCGCGATCAAAAAGACGCATGACTTTAAAGAGCGTTTCACCCAACTCGATGGTTGGAACAAATATAATAAGTGGTTTTTGTTCCCTCCGGTAACGATTAACGGCAACAAGGAGATAATCAAGTTTGAACAGCCATTGGCGAATCACGATTTTCGGTACGGGCATCGGTTGTCGATGGTAGCGAACCCATAACCGTTTAATCGTGTGGTTATCGCTTGAAAATCGCTGTAACATTTCTGGTGTGGGTGTCGCCGTAAGCGCAATTAACACTCCTTTGAGGCTACGGGTTAAAAATGTTTCCAAGACGCGATTATCCTTGAATGGAAACGCATCGTATTCATCGACAATCAGTAGATCAAAAAAAGATTGATATCGATATATTTGATGCGTGGTCAACATTGTAAGTTCACCGACGATTTTTTCGGTATGACCGCCATAGACGGAAACGACTTCCAGGTTTGGAAACGCCGCTTGAAAGCGGTGCGAAAGTTCGATGACGACGTCGCGGCGAGGAATCGCAAAACCGACACGAAGTTTTTTGTCGAGAACGTGGGCAATGACAGGATAGACGATTTCGGTTTTGCCAGCGCCGGTAACTGCGTGAACAAGCGCATGTTGGTTGTTATCGAAGCAAACAATGAGTTCAGCACCAAGGCGCGTTTGCTCGCTACTGAATCTATAATCGACTTCGAGCGTGTTGTCGGGAGTTTCTATTTGCGCGTCCGTTTCGGCTTCGTGGCCATTGAAGGCGATGCACGCTCGGCAATATTTTTGACCAGATAAAATTCCAATCGAATTTATGTCGTCATTACCGCAGCGTGGGCAAACAAAAAGGGTATCCATGCTTATTAATAGACACCCTATATTTGATTGGACTTATTATTTACAGCGTTTGGCTTCGTAATCTTTGATGATATCGACGCGGGTTTCATGGCGACCGCCATCAAATGGCGTATTCATAAATATATCGATGCGGCGAATCACGTCTTCTAATTTCATGAAATGAGCACCAAAAGATACCATGTTAGCATCATTGTCGCGCCGCGTCAGCTCGGTGACACGGTCGTCATAGCCAACCGCGCAGCGAACGCCTTTTACTTTGTTAGCGGCTATCGAGATGCCGATGCCCGAATTGCATATTACGATGCCAAAACGCGCTTCTCCAGAAGCAACTTTTTCCGCCGCGGCAATCGCAAAATTAGGATAATGCGTCGAATCGCTGGAATAAGTGCCAACGTCAATAACTTGATGTCCCTGCGACTCGAGATGGGCGATGATGTCTTTTTTGTAAAGAAATCCACCGTGATCGGTTCCGATTACAATTGTCATAACGACTCCTTAGGTTTGGCGATAGCCATTATTTGATCATAGGTCAGCGGACCTTTTCGTAGCAATTTTACATGATCGTCTTTGTCGATTTCAATCACGGTTGAGGGCGTACCTCCACTGACATTTCCCATGATTACGGCATCAATTTGATCTTCGAAAATGGAATAAGCCTCTTCTCCGGTCAATGCTGGTGGTTCATCGGCGCGATTGGCGCTTGGTACCAATAGCGGCTTTCCGACTTTGATAATCAACTCTTGGATCGTTTGCATGCTCGATACGCGAATGCCGACTTTGCCTGTTTCAAGGTCGACCCATGGCGGCAGCTGAGACAGGCTCGGCAAAACGATTGTCAAAGGTCCGGGTAAAAAGGCTGTGATGATCCGAGAGCTTAGCTCACTGACATAAGCGAAGTTTAATATGTCGCTCGTAGTCCCGCACATGAGCGTAAACGGTTTGTCGGGGCGTCGGCGTTTTACTTCCACGAGCGATTTAAATGCCAACTCATTATCATAAATAGCGGCAAGACCATAAACAGTTTCCGTCGGAAAGGCGACTAAGCCACCAGTTTTTAAAATCGACGCGGCCGTATCAAGATTTTTATATGTCAATTGGGCAGTTTTCATATCGTCTCTACTTTCAAAAACCTTGGTTTTCCTTGCAAATCCTTTATGAATTCTATTTTAGCATCCTTAAATGCTTCCTGGACAATCGGTGCTAATAAATCAGGTTGCTCTTCATCGATTTCCATAATTAGCAGCCCGCCTTTTTTTAAACAATAGGGGGCGTCAGATATTATTTCGACATGATTGGCGATGCCCCCTGGGGCGAATAATGCCGAATGTGGTTCGTATTCGAGGACGTTATAAGCGACCGTGTTTGGACTGGAGATATACGGAGGATTACTCATGATGACATCGGCTATAATCCGTTTTTGAACAAAGGGCGTCAACCAATTTCCTTGCACTAGATTAATTTCAGCCTGATGTTTATTTGCATTCACCCGGGCGATTTCAAGCGCCGATTGCGAAATATCGCTGGCAAAGACTTGTAGATGCGGGAATAACATCTTGACGCTAATGGCCAGACAACCGCTCCCGGTTCCTAAATCGATAATCGTTTTGGAATGATGGTTGGTTAGCCATTTTTTTACTTCCTCAACCATGATTTCGGTTTCGGGTCGCGGTATTAAAACGCCGGAATCGACAATGTAATCGCGCCCATAAAAATGTGCCAAGCCAATAATATATTGCACGGGTTCCCCATCAATCAAACGTGACAACATCGATTGATAAGCATCGCTATTTTCCATCGGCCGATCGAAGTGCAAAAAAAGCTCGCCGACTTCGATTTGAAGCGCATGGGCGAGCAACAATTTGACGGCGGCGGGTTCAACTTGGCCGTTTTTCAATGATTGGCGATATGTTTCGGCAATCGTCATGAGGCATTGCCCAAAAGCTTTTGCTCTTGGTCATAGTTAATGAGGGCGTCGATGACATCGTCTAGCTGTCCTTCCATGACGCGGTCTAATTTTTGAATCGTAAATCCGATGCGATGATCGGTCACGCGATTTTGCGGATAGTTGTAGGTGCGAATTTTCTCGGAGCGTTCACCGGTTCCGACCTTCAGTTTCCGTTCGCTACCGATTTTTTCATCTTGTTCGGCTTGTTTTTGCGCTTGTAGTTTCGCACGCAACATTTTCATCGCCAAATCGCGGTTTTGCATTTGTGATTTCTCAACTTGGCAATATACGGTCACACCCGTTGGCACATGCGTGATACGCACAGCAGATTCTACTTTGTTGACGTTTTGACCACCGGCGCCTTGCGATCTGAATGTGTCGATCTCTAAATCAGCAGTATTGATTTGGATGTCAACTTCCTCGACCTCTGGCATTACTAGCACTGTGGCGGTTGACGTATGAATGCGTCCCGAGGCTTCGGTCTTGGGCACGCGTTGGACGCGGTGAGCGCCGCTTTCAAATTTCATTTTGGAATAAACTTGGTCGCCTTTGATCATGAAAGAGACCAAACTAAATCCTCCGGCTTCCGACGAGGAGCCGTCCAACATTTGAATTTTCCAGCCATTGCTTTCGGCATACTTGGTGTACATGCGGAATAAATCGCCAGCGAATATATTGGCTTCATCGCCACCGGCGGCGCCACGAATTTCGACGACGATGTTTTTATCATCGTTGGGATCTTTGGGAATCAGCGCTAATTTAATTTTCTCTAATAGTTGCTCAAGGCGTTCGCTTAACTGCTTAACTTCCTCGCGGCCAAGCGCGGCAATATCGGGATCGTCATCGTCTTTCATTAATGTCGCGTCGGCTAAATTGGCTTCCGCTTTTTCATATTCATCGAAATAGTCGAGTACCGGCACGATGTCGGAGCGTTCTTTCGATAAATCGCGAAACAGCCGAAAATCGTCGGTAATATGCTCATCAAGCAAACTTTTATCGATAGCTTCTAGTCGTAGCCGCATCGCGGATAGGCGCGCTCTAAGTGTTTCTTCCATGTCGACCTCTTGTAAATCCAATGTATTTTATCATATATGCTGACTATTAAAAAGGGCGAGTTTTACCCCTTAATATTTATATTAAAGCAGGGGTTTTTGTTTGAGAAGATGGCCCTATTATGTATAATTGTACATAGGTTAATCTATGGCATATAAAGCACTCTATCGCACATATCGTCCCAACACTTTTTTAGAGGTGGCCGGGCAAAGACATATCGTTAAAACGTTACAAAACGCTTTGAAGACGAATAAAGTCGCCCATGCCTACCTCTTCACCGGACCACGAGGCACCGGTAAAACGTCGATGGCCAAACTTATGGCCAAAGCGCTCAACTGTGAAAAAGGGTTAGGAAATCAGTGCAACGAATGCCCAAATTGTTTGGCCATCAACGATGGCTCCCATCCCGATGTCATCGAGATTGACGCCGCCAGTAACAACGGCGTCGATGAAGTGCGCGACTTAATCGATAAAGTCAAGTATGCCCCAATTAAAGGCAAATATAAGGTTTACATCGTCGACGAAGTTCATATGATGACTAGTGGCGCCTTCAACGCGCTACTTAAGACATTGGAAGAACCGCCTTCCCATGTCGTGTTTATTTTAGCGACGACCGAACCGCACAAGGTGTTACCAACCATCGTCAGTCGCTGCCAGCGTTATGATTTCGCAAAAGTTTCCGATCGCGACATCAAGGCGCGCATGGTCGAAATCTTAGAAACCGAGCAAATTGAATATGAGCCGCGGGCCATCGATGCCATTATCACGCTTGCCGATGGCGGCGTCCGCGATGCATTGTCACTATTAGATCAAGTTATCGCCTATAGTGGTCACCACGTCAAAGAAACCGATATTTTGGAATTGTTTGGTTTGGCGGGAACCGGTGAGAAAATCAATCTCTTGAAAGCAGTAGCCAACTCAAATGCCAAAACAGTACTTGAAACGCTTGAAGGATTTACGCGACAAGGTGTCGATATTAAACGACTGGTCGCTGATTTGCTCGATATTCTCAAAGACCTGCTCATCTATATGCGAACATCAGGCGGTTCATTATTGACCACGCTGACGTCGCTAGAGGCCGACGACCTCCTTGAAACGATAAACTACGAACTGGTACCAATCTATCTTGATGCGCTATTAAAGGCGCAACAGGATTTCCGCTACGTCGCCAATATTCGCTCGTTATTTGAAGTAGTTCTGTTAAAGCTTAGCCACACAAATGTTGCCCCCGTCAGCGAAACCCCACCACCGAGGCAAAAAATTGTCGAACAGCCAAAACCAGAACCTAAACCTGATCCCGTCAAGCAACCGATACCCGAACCAGTCGTCACCAGTCAAAAACAAGACGAACCATATCCCGAGGATGATATCGATTTTGCTCCCGTCAACGGTAACGGCGGACCCTCAATCAACCATGTTCCAAAGGTTGCTTTAGTCGAACCTCCTGTTAAAAAAGACGAAGATCGTCCAACGATATTCGAAGCATTTGCCCCACAACAGGAGGCCGAGACGAAACCACTTGTCATTGAAGGGGTGGTTGACGCCAAGCTTGAATCAAGCGGCGATAAAATCACGATTGACGATGACAACATTATCAAGGTGATGGTTTCGGGGTTAAAAGACGATAAAATCGCTTTGCTTAACCGCTGGGGCGATCTTGCTTCTCTTAGCGCCGATTTAACGATTGGTCGATTCGCGGCGTTGCTGTTTGATGGTAAGCCTTATGTTTTATCGAAGCAAATTTTGATTCTCGAGTATGATTTGCCAAATCTCGTCGATAAAATCAATGTCTCGGCCAATCAAGCCGTGCTTCAAAAAATCGTCAGGGCGCTGCTTAACCGCAATGTGCTCGTATATGGCATGACGCGCAATGAATGCATGCGGCTGAAAAAGAAATATTTGGAATTAAACCAAATTAGGAAACTTCCCGATCGTAGAAATCTATCTATCGATGTCAAAGGATATACGCTATGAAACCTTTATTGTCACTCGAAGCACTGGTCGAGGCGTTTCACAAACTGCCGGGCGTTGGTCTTAAATCGGCCGAACGCATGGCTTATAGCGTTCTTGACATGGCGACTCAAGACGTCGAGCAATTCATCGGCGCGCTACAAAAAGTCAGTGTCTCGATTCATCCTTGCCCAAAATGCGGCATTTATACCGAAGCGGAACTTTGTGAAGTATGTCGCGATGAAAAAAGGGACCACACCACTTTACTCGTGGTCAGCTACGTCAAAGATGTCTATGCTTTCGAAAAACTTGAATCATCACCGTTCGTTTATCATGTCCTTGGCGGCGTTTTGTCGGCCGTAAAAGGCATTGGCGTCGAGGATTTATCGATTGATGCCTTGTTATCACGCATCGAAAAAGAGGGTGTCAAAGAAGTCATTTTGGCAACCAATCCAACGATTGAAGGCGAAACGACGGCACTATTTATTTCCAAATTACTGGAACCATATTCTGTTAAAGTCACCCGCTTAGCCTATGGCTTACCAATGGGTGGTCATCTTGATTACGCCGACGCGCTGACATTGTCGCGTTCGTTGGCCAACCGTACGAAACTGAAAGGGGAATGACATGTTTATCACAATCGAAGGACCCGAAGGCAGCGGCAAAACGAGCGTCATGAACGTCGTGGTCGAACGTCTAAGTGCTAAAGGTTATCAAATAGTGCGGACGCGTGAACCAGGCGGAACGCCGATTGCCGAGAAAATCAGAGACATCATTCTCGACCGCGCCAATACGAATCTTGATGCGCGCGCCGAAGCGCTTTTATACGCCGCCAGCCGCCGTCAACACTTAATCGAGAAAGTTTGGCCGGCGATTGAAGAGGGTAAAATCGTTGTTTGCGACCGCTTTCTTGATAGTTCGCTCGCCTACCAAGGCGGTGCGCGTAAACTCGGCATTAAAGAAGTGCTTAAAATCAATTTGTTTGCGACAGAAGGGACTTTCCCTGATTTGACTCTGCTATTTGACATCGATCCCAAACTCGGTTTGGCACGCATCAATAAGACGAAGAATCGCGAAATAAACCGCCTCGATCTTGAAGCGTTATCATTTCATCGCGCGGTTAGAAAAACATTTTTGAAATTGGCAAAAACATATGCCAATCGCTATGTCGTCATCGATGCCTCACAACCGTTTGAACAAGTCGTTGCCAGTGCCGAAGCCATTATTCTTCAACGGCTTGCCCACTCATGAACATTCGTGAGTATTTAAATAAACAACAACCGCTGTTGCTGCGCCAATTTTCCAGCGCACTACAAAGTGGCCATCTATCCCATGCCTATCTATTATCTGGCGAAGCGGGGACGCCACTATTTTCGATTGCGATGTTCTTAGCCAAATCCATCGTTTGCGAACACCCCGATCCATTAGCGGATGAAACTTGTTGGCACTGCCTTCGCATCGCTGATGGTAATTATGCTGACATGATCGTCTATGACGGATCAAGCGCCACGATTAAAAAAGACGATATTCAAACGCTTGAAAGTTCATTTGAAAAGACACCGGTTGAAAAAGCCGGCAAACTCATTTACGTGTTGCATCTAGTCGAAAACATGACCCCGGAAGCCATTAACTCACTTTTGAAGTTTCTTGAAGAACCGCATCAAGAAGTGTATGCCTTTTTAACGAGTGAAAACGAGGAAAAGGTTTTACCAACGATTATTTCCCGTTCCCAGAAGCTTCGTGTGTTACCGGCCAATCGCCAATTGATCATCAATGAGGCCATCAGTGCCGGTGTGTTAAAAGACGATGCCGAACTATTATCGTTTTTCCACCACGATCCGAATTTGATGCTGACAATCGTATCTGAGGATTATTATCAAGCGATCACAAAAACATTAACGGCGATTTTTGAACAATTGGCAACGTCTTATTATCAAGCGCGTTATTTGATTATTCACGAGCTTTGTGAACGCTTCTTCCAAAAAGAACACATTCGTTTCTTGATTGATGTCCTGATTTTAATCGTGTCTGACTTATCGCAACACAAAAACGGAGGCGCACCCGCGCTTACGAGTTATGGTAAAATATTAAAGCCCCTCGCGCATCGCTTGCTTAATATCGAAGCGGCATTGCATCAAATAATGCTTTTACGGGGCCAAATCGAATTAAACGTCAATCCCGCGCTTCTAATTGAGCACGTGTTCGCCGTATTGTTGAAGGAGTTTGTTCATGAGTCTTGAAGACATTGAAAATATTAGCCCGCAGCCAATTGGCTATTTCGTCGGCATTCGTTTTTCCGACACCGGAAAATCGTATTATTTCGAAACGCGCGACGGCAGTTTGGAACTTGGCACCCAAGTCATCGTCGAAACGGTGCGCGGACTCGAGCTAGGTAGCGTCTCGATGATTCCCGTTTCGCTAAGTAAATATCAAAGCAGTTTAAGTTTGAAGCCAATCGTGCGCAAAGCAACGCCTAGCGATATCGACGCCTTTGAACAAAACCGCGAACAAAGCCGCTATGCGTTTAAGTATTGCGCCGAACAAATCGCCAACTTGAAATTAAATATGAATTTGGTTTCCGCCGAATTTACGCTTGATAAAAGCAAATTGATTTTTTCGTATCTAGCCGATGAACGTGTCGATTTCCGCGAATTGCTACGCATTTTGGCTTCGCATTTCCACACACGCATCGATTTGCGGCAAATCGGTAGTCGCGACAAGGCAAAAATGATTGGCGGAATCGGCATTTGCGGACTTCCGCTATGCTGTGCGACTTTTTTAAACGAATTCGACAATATCTCAATTAACCGCGCCAAAAATCAACTGTTAACGCTGAACATACCAAAACTTTCCGGTCACTGCGGCAAGCTAATTTGCTGTCTTAAATATGAAGACGATGCCTATAGCGAACTACGCGAGGCCTTTCCCAAAGTCGGTTCGCGCGTTACTTATCAAGGCGAAATTTTCCGCATCACCTCGATGAATGTATTAACCAAAATCATCAAACTCGAAAATTATAACGCCGTGCATTTCCTTAACCTTGAGGAAGTCAACAAACTTCCCAAAGTCATGCCCGAGCAGCCAAAGGGAAAATGAAACGCCATCAAAGTTTTACCGAGCCAATCGCTCGATTGTATTTAGTGGCGACCCCGATTGGCAATTTATCGGAGATGAGTCCGCGGGCTTTAGAAGTGCTTGGCGAAGTCGACTACATCGCTTGTGAAGACACGCGCGTCAGCGGGCAGTTACTAAAACATTTCAATATTAAAAAACCGCTGCTTGTTTGCCATGAGCACAATGAAATACTAGCCAGCAATGAAATCATCGGGTTGCTCCATGACAAGAAAAAAGTCGCTTATGTGTCCGATGCCGGTTATCCAGGCATTTCTGATCCTGGTCGCCGCCTCGTCGCCCATGCGCTTGATTCTAACATCAAAGTCAGCGTCATCTCTGGCCCCAGCGCTATTTTAAATGCCCTGGTTGCTTCCGGATTAGATACCGACCACTTCTATTTCCATGGTTTCCTGCCAAGCAAGGCGGCCGCTCGCAAAGGCGATTTGACCGCGCTTTACCTACGACCCGAAACACTAGTTTTTTATGAAGCGCCGCATCGCATCTTAGCGACGTTAAAAGCTATGCGAGATTATCTAGGAAACCGCAAAGCCTGTATCGCCAGGGAACTGACCAAGAAGTTTGAAGAATACATTTACGGCACGCTTAACGAGCTCGCCGAACTTGAGTCCGAATCGCTTAGAGGCGAGATGGTTGTTGTCGTCGAGGGCAATCGCGACGAGTTGCAAACAAAAATCGGTGATGATGAAATCATGCGTTTCATCCAATCGCTGACCGATGTCGGCGTTTCAACAAAAGACGCTATCCATCAAGCCAGCGGCGTCTTAAAAGTTAATAAGAATTATATTTATAAATTGATGCATCGTAGCTAAGCATCACTAACGGGCGGGACATTATGTTCCTCCCGTTTTTTCTTGCTCTTTTGAATGAAATAGACGGCTGCCCACGATCCGCCAAACAAGATAAATCCCGCTAGTGAAACGAGTAATCCTTCGGGTAAATACGGGGTCATGTATGACACGAGGTATTCGGTTGGGCCAGCTTCTGAAAGGAACCCAACAAAGCCCCCTTGGGCTTTGTACACTTTGGGACTGGTAATCGTCCCATCTTCAGAGGTGGCTTTCACCGACCAGCCCGGATCATACGGTGTCGATAATACGATGAACCGGCGTGAGGGGTAATCGGTCGCGAATTGCTGCGTGTTGGCTGAATGTGCGAAGTTTTCAAGCGGGTACTGGGATAATGCATCGTGACGAGCCAAGAAATCGCTATAAGGTTCGCTGAATAAGGTCGGATAAAACATGTTGAACGTCGTAATGTTTTTGGGGATGATGACGATGCGGGCGACCGGTTGATCGGCATAGTATCCGCGCATGAACTTGAAGGAACTGCTGACGAATGAGTGGGCATCGCGGACGATGATTTCGTTATCAGCGTTAAACAAGTACACCGTGGCATGGTGCGACATTCGTAATTGCATCGCAAAAAAATACGGGTCGGATGCAGAGCCAAATGCCGGTTTTGTCAGCGGTTCGACATAAATGGCCGACCGATGGGCAAGATATCCTTGGATGTTGCTACTTGGATTAATCGTATTGACGCTACAATCGGATATGTCTTGATTGCGGAATGGATCGAAGTAAGTTTCGGGACAAGTCACGACACGAACGCGTGATGATTCTTGGACCATATTCCGCGTTGGCAAGGTCATTGCTGTCAGTGAAGGCTCTTCAGCGATGATTTCATCGACATCCTCGTTACGAAGGATACCCGCTTGAAGATATGCTTCCTCGTTCGCCAATACTTCGGTCGTGGTGTTGCGATATAAATCGGAATAACCATTATTTTCGTTGTAATTAGTGTAAATGAGTTTATCGTAACTGAAACCACCTTCGATGTAGTTGGTGTTTCGATATACCGTATGCAACGGTGTCGTATATTCCATTACTTTTTCAAATCCACTAGGAACATTGTGGTAAAGGAAATGCGGGAAGCCCGTTTCATCGACCACCGATGTGTATGAATCAAATATATTGCGAACGATGTAATATTTGACATTGAGGAACAAGTCAAGATTGTATCGCTTCTCGTGATAACCCATCGACCAGCCGTTGTGGTTGTAATTCATGTGCGACCATTCGTTAAATTCCATGACGTGGAAGTTATAAAGCGAATGGAATGATGTTAAACCGTTATAACCTAGCCTCATGTTGATATTGCTCGACTCGCCGGCGTTCAGGTTATAGATACGGTAAAAACCAGGATCATCGGCTTTGATGGCGTTTACGATACGCTGTTCATCGTTTACAGTCTTTAGTCCATTGTCATAATCGTTAACATAAAACACTAGTCCGTGCATCGACATCGTCATCGAACCCATGACAATCGCTTCCAGCGTCACGAACCAGGTCGCGTATTTGGTAAATAATTCACGGCGAGCGTGTATGCGCATGATGACGTAAGCGACAATGATAACCGCCAGTTGGTATACTCCGACATATAATCGTTCTTCAAGTGCGGTAAAGTTAAATTGATTTTGGTATTTGCTCGCTTCAAGGAACGTGAATACGGCCAGTCCCAAAATAATTACGAAGGAAACATCATAATACCAGCGCCGGAAATGAACGCGTTTATCATAATTGATGGCAATGTAGGCAATCATCGACACGACGACGAATATTTGCCAACGTCCATAATCAATCGTGAATCCGTGGAAAATTTGATAAAAGATTGGGGTAAATAGGGCGAATAGGAAAAACGCCACGGGCACCAAATGGCCCCATTTCTTCTTTCTAATCGAATAAATAAGCGATGGGACAAGCAACAACATAATCGGACTATACACGAATAGACTCGAAATCGTGTTGTCGTAGCTGCTCGTCCTTAAAAGCGTCGAACTACGATTACTGACGGTTGGGAATAAAAACGAAATCAGCGGATACAGTTTGTCATAAGGCGTCTCCTCGCCATAACGCGAACGCCACACTAACAAATACTCAATCAGGTTTTTCCAGTCCTTGGCTTCGTATAACGCTTTTAATTGATCAAGATAATAAGCCGAATTGACGCGGTCGCTTGTCGTGGCTACGATAATCGAGGGCCAAAACACAAGCGCGGACATGGCGATGCCAACCGCAAACGAAGCGACGCCGATCGCTGCGATTTGGAACCGGTCTTCCCATGATTTTTTCGGTGCGTATTGGAAGTATCTAAATAATGCGTAAAGGGCACCGGCCATCGCCGTGGATACGAGGAAGAAATAGTTGGTGACGCCCATTAAAAATAATGAAAACATCGTCAGCCATGGTTTTTTCTCTTTTAGAAGTTTTTCGATGCCAAGGAAGACAAGCGGGAACACAATCGCCACTTCCATAAAGTGGTTGAACCACAAATAATAAGTAATCCATCCACAGTAGGCGTACACCAGTCCAAATAATCGCGACGTCTTCTCGGTAACTCCAAGATATTTAAGATATAGGCGCATCACTAGTCCGGCACCGACCATTTTGCCAATCATCAAGATGGCGAGACCTTGAGGGACTAGCACGCGTGGGAAAATCAAGATTGGCAGGAAGAACGGATTTAGAAAGTAATAAAACGAATTGCTGCCGATATTGTTGGTGCCTAGATACGTCGACGAATCCCATAGCACGAACTCGCCGGTTTTGAAAAAATGCCACCAATCGTCGTAGCCGTTGTAATAAAACGGGATTTGTTGCATGACGTAATCGCCGCTGAGGGGAATCGTAAACAGGTTGCTGACGAGTGCGACGCCAAAAAAGAACACGCCAACGAGTATTAGATACAGCACATACCGTAACATGCTGTCAGGATCTTTGAGATTTTTCAAAAATGACTGCCAAAAACGTTTTAAGCCTTGCTTTAGCTTAAGTCCTAGTTTGATAAACCAACCTTTGATGGTGTCGAAAAATCGTTTCATAGTGGTCATAAGTAACATTACTATTATACAAACTTAATTTTATTTGCGGGAAGTTTGTCGCTTGCGCGATGGGATTGGCTTCACTTCCGGGCGTACGAGCGACTTTGTTTTAAAAAGATTGAGGAAAGTCGCTGGTAACGGCGCTTTAAATTCATAGATTTTGTCGGAATCGGGATGCTTCAGTTTCAGTGTATAGGCATGAAGCCCCAACCGATCGATAGGATTTAGTAGCGTGTCGTACTTATCATCGCCGACGACGGGGTGCCCGATATGGCGCAGTTGCACGCGAATCTGGTTTTTGCGCCCCGAATCGATGTTGACGTCAAGTAACGCGTATTTATCATTGGATTTAGCAACTTTGTAATGGGTGATGGCCAACTGACCATCGCCGGGACGATCGGATATATACATCAGATGCGTCGTTGTTTCTTTTAGGTAGTGACGAAGCGTATCTTCCTCTTTTTTTGGCGTTCCGGCAACGATGGCATAATAGCCTCGTTTGATGACAAGATCGTTCCATTTGTCTTGCCATCTTTTTCGCAACTCGTCGTTTTTCGCAAAAAGCAACACGCCCGAGGTGTCTTGATCGAGCCGGTGAACAACGAATACGCGAGCATGCTTGTCTTTGATCCGCACGTAATCGGTTACCCGCCGAAAGGCGGTGATAGCTTTTTCTTTGTCGGAAGCGATTGAAAGCAAACCATGCGGCTTGTTAATCGCAATCATGTCCTCATCTTCATAAATGATATCGACCATCGTTGGCTTTTTATGGTCGAGTCTTTCTTTGCCAATCATGACGATGTCGCCGGGATATACCAAGAAATCGAACTGGGCAACCGGTGCCCCATCGACGGCGATTTGCCGTCGTTTTAGGAGCGCTTTGATGTTGTTACGAGACATACCATTAAGGTTCTCAAGCAAAAAATCAAGCAGTTTTGCCTGGGTTTTCACGCGTATTTGCTGAGCATATTTTTCCTTGTCGCGAATTGGACGAGGTTTATCAACAAGGTTCTTTTTATTCATCTTTAAGGTACCGTCCATATCGCTTGATAAGGTGATATGGCATTCGTTTTAAATCGGCTTTTTGCGTATATGTTTCGTCAAGATACCAACCATCAAAACGATATCCTTGTTTTTGAGGCGCGCTCAAGTCACTGATGTCTTCTTGGGCACGGTAGCGCCGCTGTTCAAAAAATTGACCGTCGATATATAAATGAACCGGGTGTTTGAATGACAGGAACAACACGATCATGAATATGGCGGCAAAGCTTGCGGGCACGATAATCAGCACCCACGGGAATTCTCCATAAATCGTAATCCAGACCGAACTTGTTTCGTGGCGGTTGCGCGATACGACTTGACCGGTTCCATCATATACCGGAGTACGATAAACAACCCGATATCCAGAATAGCCATTGCGCAGGGGGCGATAACTATTGCTATTTGCTCCAGATATGTCGCGCCAGTCGCCCGTTTCGGTTAGCTTCATTTGCCACTGGAACGTGATGTCATTAGTAAGTGGTTCGTATAGATCAAGACTGAGTTGTACTGCTCCGCTTCGAAAACGGTCACCGGTAGTGGACATGCTAAGCTGCGCTTTGCCATCGGCATCAAACAAGTAATCCCAGCGCGCGTATAAATTCACGCTGCTATTTACCACGGTTGAGAAATGAAAAGGTTCATCAAGTTGCGTGTTCGTATACCATCCATCAAGTCGAACATTATCTCGTAATACTATTTGCGGCTCACCAATTGTCGCCGGCGTGTCGAGCGTCGTTGATTCAATCACCTGGTCATCGTTTAATATCGTAAACGTAATGGTGATTGGTGTATCTGCAAAAACTTGTTGTGACGGTTTTGCGCTAAATTGGACACCGAAAAATAAGGTGCCTAAAACCATTAACAGAACGATTTTTTTGATTTTATCAATCACTATTAAAACGTTGAACCGTCATCGAGACGGTCAAATTGCCATTTCTTTCGCGGATGCGGTCAAGTAATACTTTCGGCTGGCTGCTTTTTTTCAAAACGATGAAAAAAGTCAACTCGAACATCGTGCCAAAGTCAGTCGTGCGCACGCGATTAGTGTTATAGGATAAACAATGCTGTTTCAATAAATCATCGAATAAGTTTTCAAAATTCAAACTTTCGGGGACGATGATTTCTAAAACCATGTGGCGGTCGCTTGTTTGACCGAATTTGACCATATACATCGCAAATAGCGTCACCATCATAATCAGGGTGAAGACGACCGAATAAGCGATATAACCCGAACCGTTGATGACCCCGACGACAACCGTTAATAGAATAAAGGCAATGTCTTCGGTTTCTTTTTGCTGGGTTCTAAATCTCGTCAAGGCAAACAACCCGCCAACGGCGATGCCTCCGGCAAGATTGGTCGAAAGCATGATGATCAGCATCGATACGACAGGAGGAACGATAACTAGTGTCCACGGGAAGTCATGGGTATACCCAGTTTCACGCTTGATGCGCATGTAAAACATCGCTAAAGCGATACCTAATAGTAGCGAGGTCACCATCGCAATCAGGGCAACCATGATAATGTCGGCGACATAAAGTTGAATTGGGTCAAATATATTCATCGGGATCAAACTCCTTTTTCATCCGTGATTCAAAATCTTTGCCGTATTTGGAAAAACTCGTTAAATAAATCTTATGTTCGCTTAACGATTTGGCGAACCATAGCGGCATCGCCCTGCCAACCTTCACTTCCATGAGCCGATGGTTTTCATCGATCAGATGGCGACCTTGGGGTCCGTGCGAGAAATCGAAATCGTCGCGACGTGTCAAGATGTCTTGATCGATTGTCAGGCGAAACTGCTTGTTTTCCCGATCGGTGTAAGCGAGACGCCGATAAGAGATGAATACCGCTGGTTTCACTTTGTTGACACTAAGATAATAACCGATTTCATTTAGTATTTGCACCGCGTAGTAATCGGTTCGGGCAGGTACTGTTCCTTGTTTGATTAGACAATCAACTTCCGACTCGGTACATTTAACGCGACGTTTAGTACCGATACCCTTAAATTTTCGCTTGATTTCAAAATATACCTCGTCGCTGATGACGTCATAATATCCATATTTACGCATGCGCAGCTTCTCTTTAAACTGGGGGCCATCGAGCGACTTTCTAATCACGTCATAATCATCGGTATCGAAGTAAACCGTGCGCACGTTATATGGTTGCCCATTCAAACAATACGGATCGATTTCCATATGCGACTCAAGCGTCGGCAAAAGGCTTTGCCACTGTTCGAGCGTCAACAGAAACTTCTTCTCATAACGACGAAAGACGTTTATTTCCATGTTATAGCGCTTTATTATACGCAATCATGGCATCGTTAGCCACCTTATTAAAATCACCCTTGGTCGAATCGGCATAATCAACCATCAATATCGGCATTTTATTTAACCAATCAACGAAATCTTCTTGCGCAATCAGCGCGGCATTGGAATTGTTGGCCAAATCAAGCAGTGACCAGCCAAACACGGTATCCCATAAATCATCACCCGATAACACGCCTGTTTTTTGGGCTTGATTAACCCTAAAGATGTCTTCATAAATAATGGTGTCGGATAAATAATCGTATTCAGTTCTAATACCTTCGATCAATGTGTCGGTATCCGCGGTGTTGTGCCAAAGACTGCGAATGTTAATGACCTGCGTATCCCCGTTACCACGGTTGTAATGATATGGAAGCGAGGCGGAGGACGGCGTTTTTGCCAAAATGACGAGTCCGGCTTTGGTTGCCGTATCCGTTACGATGTCATAGGTCAAATCACGCGGTTGTAAGCTTAATGGGTCATAATTGACGAAATCAGTCAATGACACACCTGATTTTTCATAGGTTTGTAAATAATCGAATAGATCTGAAAAGCCGACCGTATCGCCAAAATACACATGCTGAATGTCGAAAACGATGAATTCACCCGGATTATCGCTCAAAAAAGTAATGATGTCGGAAAGATACCGGCTCAATTTGTCGGATATAAGACCATGCTTCGTGTACCATTCGTTTTCATAGTAACTAATCCGAACGTCAAAATAGCGGACGCCGGCCTTAAGCAAATTCTCGGCACTGCTCTTTTGGGCGCGCGACAATCTGACGAAAACGCCATCGGCCACTTTGCCTAGTGTTTGATTGCGTAGTAAAGAGTCTTCGGGTTCGCCTGGATCAATCGGTGAGTTGGTCGTGATTTTATCGCTAAACGCATCATGAGCGCCCAGCATTGCAATGTCAACCACACGCGCTGATCCGTCAAGCACTCCTTCGCGAAGAACATTTGAGTAATCAATTTTACTCGGCGTGAAAGTAAAGCTAAACCCGGCTTTACCGAACATAACAACTGGTACGATGATTATTAACAATATAATGATTGGCCTAAATATGTGCCGCCTGATGAAACGCATAGTCAAACTCCTTTATCTTTAATAAATATAATAATATCTCATTAATTCGAAACATATCGAAGCCTACTTATATTTATAAAAATTTGATTATTGTTGTTAAGTGACAAACTC
>Ga0209835_1000351_pt1 | contig 31464 bp, 29 predicted proteins | sample LakKivwa52mmetaG_FD_184138 | JGI IMG/M metagenome (GOLD analysis project Ga0209835, IMG submission 184138) | Anoxic lake water microbial communities from Lake Kivu, Rwanda to study Microbial Dark Matter (Phase II) - Lake Kivu water 52m metaG... | ecosystem: Environmental > Aquatic > Freshwater >... | reverse complement strand
TCATCGTTTATTATACCCTTGTCAGATCCGGAACGTGGACTATCTTTGCTTAACAAGGATGATGACAGTTATGTTGATGTCCTAAACATTTTTAAAAAAAATGTCCAGTTAATTGGGGGTTAAGACAGAATTATCATCTATACCTGTAACCGAAAGATTTGAATAAAACGAATCTATAATTAGACCTTCAAAAGATGAATCTTTAGAATTTGAGATAATAACAAATTCAAGTTGAAATGTATTTTTTATTCTACCTGGATAATAATAATTGAAATTAAACTCAGCTAACATCCAATTTGAATTAGAATCAATAAAAGGTGGAAATTTTATTTTTACAGAATCGTTATTTGTTGTTTTTTTGAATCTCCAGTTTTCAGCCATAATCCACCCAGATGTCAAATCTAATTCATAGATGTCCCTTGCAATAATTGTAAATGAATCGGCAGTTAAAGTATTACTCTTAAAATAAAATCCGATTATTCCTTCATATGCACTTTTTGGACTGTTTACTGTATCAAGTGGAATAGTCACCTTAAAAGATGATTTGTTAGGGATATTGAAACTTTTACTTCTATCCGTAAAAATCGCATTATTCCCTTCCCATGCTTTGTTAAAGACAATTCCTTTTGGTTTTCCTACAGTCCAGATATTGGTATCGCCTGTGGTGTCAAAGGTGATATAGTTTTTCCAGTCATCATTTTCAAATGTGATAATGAAACTTTCAGATATTTGACAAAATGATTTTGACATAAATAAAGAAAGGCAAAAGATAAATAATAAATTTTTTTTCATAATCAAATTTTTAAAGAATAATAAAATAAGATACCATCAATAACGCAATTTTTTGCTTATTTTAAAGAACTAGTTTGGGGGTCTAATATAATTACTTTATGACTAAAAAAATCAGGTGTTTGAAATTTATATTAAATCTAATTAATTGGGGATTTTGGATATTCACATCCCTTTGGGATAGCGTTGATTTCGGATTGAATGCCTACTGTATATTGCCTACTGCCTACTTCTTTTTCTTCTTTTCTTTCTTTTTCTTTTCTTTTTTATCGTTAGTTTGGGGGGCAGGAGTAGTGGCAGGTGGTGTTGCTGGGCTTGTTTTGGGAATAACTTTTACTTTGGCTGCATCAATAAAATCAAGGTTGGCTTTCATTTGTATAATTCCTTTTAATACAGCAATATCGCAGCTTTTTACACTCGCTTTTAATTTCTTTAGGCTGCCATCGGGCATTTCAAATTCAAAATTTTCAGCATAAGAACCCGGACCGTCAAAATAAAATGGTGTTTTATAATAATTTGCCAGGTCGAGAGTTTTAATCAGTCGTTCTTTTCCCAACACTTTTACTTTTAAATTGACAAATACATTTTCAAGACTTAGTTCAAGACGGTCTTTTGCCTGATTGTAAATCACCCTGATTAAGCCATTAATGCGGTCGGAATAGGTGAAATTGCCACTGCTTACCTTCACATCGGCTTCAAACCATGCTTTATTCAGGTCGAGTTTAATAACCGGATTTTCTACTGTCCATTTACAAACTCCTTTTACCATCATCACCACATATTCTTCCTCACCTGAAACAGGCCCTATGGCCGTAAGCAGTTTATTAATCATTTTATCGCTTACATTTATCGTTAGGTCATTGCTTTGTGAATTTACCTGATTCAAGGCAAAAACAACAATACTTATCAATAATAATATCGTTTTCATGGCTTTAATTTTCTCTTACTTTATCAATTAATCTTTTTTCTTTTTTGGTGGGTCGTCCTAATCCTTTGGGTCTGTAAAATGTAGATCTTTGAACCAATTTTTTATTTTCAAATTCATCAGCAGGAGTAAGGTCTTCCAGATAATCTTTAATCAGGGCAGCACTCAGCCGTTTTTCAAGTAATTGTAAAACCCTGTATTTGAGGTGCATCATGTCTTTATGAAGGCTTATTATGTCGTTTATACCAATGGTTTTTGAAGCTTTAACACTTTCGCCATTCACTTTTACTTTTCCACCCTGACAGGCTTCAGCAGCTAGCGAACGTGTTTTATATATTCTGACTGCCCATAGATATTTATCTAATCTGACTTTTTCATCTGAATTCATGATGCAAAGTTAAATCCTGTAAAACAATTTTTGTTTAACATCCATATTAAATTTTATTTCAGACAAAACACTCTGGTTATTTCCTTTTTCTCTGAATAAAATAATTCCGATTTTTGTTGATGTTTGCGAAAGCTGATTTTTATGAATTTAACCGATAAAAGAATTTCTACCGATTACAAAAGTATTTTAAAACTGGCTGGTGGCATCCAAAGTCAGGAAAAAAATGAGATACGCAATACCTTTGAACTTTTCAGTAAATACTATAATTATACAGAAAATCAGTTAGACGAAAACTATGTGATAGCCATTGAAACTGTCAGGATTTTTTGTGAGGAATATGGTATTGATAAATTTAATATTGTTCCGGCATTAAGCATTTATTCGTTGGTAAATAATCCTGACTTAATAAAAGAAGTTAAATTATTTGCCTCAAAACAAACAATTGAGATATTATCGGAACTCCAGCGTATCGAGCAGATTGATGCATCAAAGCTGACCAATAATCCTGAAAATTTTTTAAAACTATTGCTCAACACCCTTGGCGATTTAAGGATTTTATTTGTCAAACTTTCGATGACAACAGCCATTCTGCGTATTAAGCCCGACCAGAAAACAGCCAAAGTAGCCTACTATTTATATGCACCAGTCTTACATCAATTGGGTTTATACAATCAGAATCGGGAAATACTTGATCTCGCTTTTGCTGTTTTATTTCCTTCCGAAAGTGAATTAATTCGTAAACAAATTGAAGAAAGTGAGTTTAAAAGGCAGGAGTATATAAAAGAGTTTTTAACACCGGTTGAAAAAGCACTTAAAGAGCAGAATCTAGAGTTCAGCATTAAATCACGACTTAAATCGCTGCACTCAGTCTGGAAAAAAATGCAGAAACAAGGAGTTGGCTTTCATCAGGTATTTGATTTATGGGCAATCCGTATCATTTTAAGAAGTGAAAAGAACAATGAAAAAGCCGATTGCTGGCATGCCTATTCTGTGATTACCAATATTTACAAACCCAATCCCGGTCGTTTACGCGATTGGATTACTGTGCCTAAAGATTCAGGTTATGAATCCTTACATACTACTGTTGCCGGACCCGATAACCAGTGGGTTGAAGTGCAAATCAGAACTGAACGCATGGACGAAATTGCAGAAAAAGGACTTGCTGCGCATTGGAAATACAAAGGCAATAAAACTGAAAAAAGCTTTGAGTCGTGGATAAATAACCTGCGCCAGGTGCTCGAAAATCCGGATAAAACCATGGCAAATATGGTGTTTTCAGCCGGAACTGTCAGATCGGAAGATGTATTTGTATTTACTCCCAATGGGGAACTCAGGAAAATGAAACAGGGAGCAACAGTACTCGACTTTGCATTTGAGGTGCATACCGAAGTAGGTAGCCGATGTGTCGGAGGTAGAGTAAACAAACGTATTGTCCCTATCAGGCAAGTGCTCGAAAATGGCGATATGATTGAAATTATTACTTCTAAAAACCAGAAACCTGCTAAAGACTGGCTGAATATGGTTGTTACCAATAAGGCTAAAACCAAAATCAGAAAGTGGTTGATAGAAGAAGAAAACCGTTTTGCTGAATCAGGAAAAGATTTATTGAAACGTAAATGCAGAAACTGGAAAATTGCTTTAGGAGATGCTGAAATTACCAAACTTCTGCAATTTTTTAAATGTAAAACTTCCATAGAATTTTATTCCGGACTGGCTCTTAATAAATATGATTTTAGCAAAATAAAATCAATTATTACCGATAATCCTGATTCGAAAATTATTAATGAAATCATTGATATAAAGAAAACGTCAACTGAAAATAAGAAAAAGCAAGTTCAGGATATATTGCGAATTGATCCGAAATTAAATCAGATTTCATATTATCTGGCAAAATGTTGCAATCCTATTCCGGGAGATAGAATTTTTGGCTTTGTTACTGTTGACAAGGGTATAACTATTCATAAATTGGATTGTCCGAATGTGTTGTACCTTGAAACAAAATTTCCCTACCGAAAAATTGAAGCAGAATGGATAGACAGCACTCATACACCTGAATTTGAAGTAAATATTTATATCAGTGGAAATGATGAAATGGGTTTGGTAAATAAAATTACTGAAACTATTTCCAAATCGCTTAATGTAAATATACTTTCAATAAATATAGAATCAAAGCAAAAACGTTTTGAAGGATATTTTAAACTTCAGGTAAAAAATGTGATACATCTTGAATCAATCATCACCAAACTGAAGCAAATAAAAAACATAGATACCGTATTGAGAACCGACCAATAATTAAATTTTGAAAACAGGGGGAGAAGTTTTTGCACTTTTAACAGCATTGTGCTGGACAGTAACAGCTTTGTCGTTTGAATCGGCAACCAAAAAAGTAGGAACTTTAGTTGTAAATATCATTCGGCTGGCTTTTGCCCTGGTGTTTTTAAGTCTGATAAATACGGTAATTCTGCACGAAGCTTTTCCTTTTTCTGCAGGCAGACATCAATGGATATGGTTGTCCCTTTCAGGATTGGTTGGTTTTGTCATTGGTGATTATTTTTTATTCAAATCGTATCTCTTCATCAGTTCCCGGATTTCAATGCTGATTATGACATTGGTACCTCCGGTTACGATGATTTTTGGCTTTTTATTTTTAAATGAAAAAATGCTTTTTAAAGATATTACAGGTATGTTGCTGGTGGTTGGCGGAATATCAATAACCATATTAAACAGGCAGGGCAATAACAATCAGATTAAACTTAAACATCCTTTAAAAGGACTTTTTTATGCTTTTCTGGGAGCATTGGGGCAGGCTTTCGGACTTATTTTAAGTAAATATGGAATGCAAAACTATGATGCTTTTGCCTCTACACAAATCAGAACCATTACAGGTCTTGCAGGTTTTGCTCTTATTGTAACTTTAATGGGGAAATGGAAAAATGTAATTCAGGCATTCAGCAATAAAGCTGCTATGAAAGGTATTGCAACTGGTTCTGTTTTTGGTCCTTTTCTTGGGGTTTCGTTTTCACTTATGGCAGTTCAGCGTACAAATACTGGAGTGGCATCAACCCTGATGGCTTTAGTGCCGGTGCTAATTATTATTCCTTTGGTTTTATTTTATAAGCAAAAAATCAGACTGATTGAGATAGCTGGTGCTGTTGTATCGGTGCTTGGGGCTGCATTGCTGTTTTTTTGAAAGGGAAAGGTGAATGGATGCTGGCAACTTGCTGCTGGCTGATGGCTGATGGTTTCTTGCTTCTTGCTACTGACTACTGGCTGCTGGTTCAGATAAACTGTAGTTTTTTTTCTGCCACAAAAACACAAAAACACCAAAATTCACAAAGTATTTCCTGTTTAATTTTGGATTTTTGATTTCGAATTGCGGATTGAATGCCTACTGCTTACTGCAAACTGCCTACTTTTTTTCTGCCACAAAATCACAAAAAACACTAAATTTTACAAAACTCAGGCATGAACACCTTGTAACCCGTAACCCGCAACTCGTAACCTGCAACCTGCAACCTGCAACCTGCAACCTGCAACTTGTAACTTGTAACATGTAACCTGCAACACTCTAAAAATCACCACATAAAAGGTGTTTGCTGCTTTTTATTATCTTCATCATCAGAAGGCTGTTCTTCAGGGACAAATTTATAAGTAAAACCAAAGCTGATATTCAGATATGAAGCCTGATATTTTAAGTGTGTGTTGCCTGTAAGTTGAAAATCCGGTTTTGAGAAGTAAAAATCACCGGCTGTAAAAATGGCAAGATGGTCGTTTAAAAAATACCGGAACCCAATACCACCAGCAGCACCAAAAGCTTTAGTAATGGCGGTTTCACGAATGATGTCGTAAGGTACACCTGCTTTGCTTGTTACTATTTGTTTGATATAAGGAAGATTGCTGATACTGTATGTACCCGAAAACTTTGTAAAAATAATAAATTTGTCTGTAATCGGAAAGCTGATTACTGGCGACAATGCAAAAGATTTAAACTGCCAGGCACCATTTTCTATGGTCAGGCTGCTGTCGTTGGCGGGGTCGTAAAAGCTTTTATACAATGCATCATTATTCAGTTTAAATTCGTTGAAATTGCCCGAAAAACTCAATCCAAAATTATTCAGAAACATTAATCGGCCTTCTGCATTAAAGTGATAACCTCCCAGTGCAAAACCACTGTTTGTGTCTTGGGTTGAAGAAATATCGACAAATGGCATCGAATAACCTGTGCCTGTGCTGATATCGAATCCTTTTTGTCCAAACAATGATAGAGGTAAAATTATCAGAAATAATAATTGATATTTTTTTGTCATAAGCTCTGGATTTAAGTTGTTTTTTACTTCAAAAATAAAACCATCAGATGTTATATCTTCACAATTCAGAAATAATATTTGTTTAACCTCAAAAATCAACTTTTTGATGAAAAGCACATTCAGCATTTTGTTTGTTTTGTTGGTCTCAGCTTCTTTCGGTCAGAATGAAACTAAAACTGATGTTTTGCAACAAATCTATCAATCTTTGGGCATAACTGAGAGTAATCTGGGATGGAGTCCTAAATCATACTGGATACGTTATCCAGATCCTAAGCAGATATCATATAAAATTCCTGTTTTTGATGATTTGTTTGCTCAGCCACAGTATATCTACGATTATGTGAGCACCATGGCCTTAGCAGCAGAAGATTTTTTACATCCTGACTATTTAAAAGCAAATCGTGATGGTATTCTGAAAACCGGAGTTTATTGTGGAGTGATGCCATACAACAGTCAGTTCAGGGCTTATGGTGCATCTTTATGGTCTGAAGTGGCAAAAGAACAACCACTGCTAAATGCCATAAAGGATTTATATCAGATTTCAAATAGTGTGTTTACCTACAACCGAATGGGTGAAAAAGGGGAATTTCCATTGAATGAAAAAGACTTAATGATTCAATTGAAGAATATAGATTACCGTTTGCAACCATTAATTGCATCTGCCATCATTAATATGACAGAAGCCTGGCGATTTACACAAATCGGAATGCGTAATGTAAATTATCAGGATGCTGTTAAATGCTGGCGACTGAGGCATTTGGGAGAAACCCAATTTGATGGTATGGAGTATTATCCTTATCTGGAAGATGCTGCACAAAAAATTGATATGGCTTCCATTCATTATGCCGGAATAAAATTAATGGCTATTTCGCAGGAATTAAGCGATACTATTTTAAAACTAAAAGCATCAAAATCAAATATAGACTGGAAAGGGCAGTTGCTTGACTGGCAGACACCTTTGGGGAGAATTGTTGTGCGTGGCAGTAAAGATGATGTTCATCCTTACAACGATGCCTTTTTAGTGCTCGATTTGGGTGGAAACGATAGCTGGTATGGCTCAGCAGGTGCTACTCCTTCATTAAGTGTTTCGGTTTCGCTTGCCATTGATATTTCAGGCAATGATGAGTATATTAATGATGATGAATATACAATGTCACAGGGGGCAGCTATGTTCGGAGCAGCCATGTTATATGATGTTTCAGGTAATGATACTTACAAGTCGAAACGACTGAGTCAGGGGGCAGCAATGTTGGGTATTGGAATTTTATGCGATTTGGAAGGCAATGATAATTATGAAATGTGGACATCAGGGCAGGGTGCTGCGTATATTGGTGTCGGATTAGCTATTGACAACAAAGGTGATGATAAATATAAAATATGGGGTGACGGGCAAGGTTACGGAGGTGTTGGTGGTGTTGGTACATTGATAAACAGAAGCGGTAACGATCATTATTATGCAGAGAAAGATACAGCCAAGGCATTTCGTATTGATTACTGGCATTCCGAAAAAGGGCAATACAACTATTGCTATGCTCAGGGTTGTGGCATTGGCAGAAGGGGCGACCTAACCGATGGACACGCATGGGCTGGTGGCATGGGAACATTAATTGATTTATCAGGTGATGATAAATATGAGGCAGGCGGATGGTCGCAAGGCTGCGGATATTGGTATGGTATGGGCTTTTTATACGATAAAAACGGTAATGATGAGTACCTTAGTACACATTGGTCGCAGGCAGCAGGTGCTCATTTTGCCATAGGTTGCCTTTTTGACGAAGGGGGTGACGATAAACACATCAATTGGGGGAAATTAGCAGCAGGAGTTGCATTTGCACACGATTATGTTATTGCCATTCTGTATAATAAAGGTGGAAATGATTATTACAAAGTACACAATGACGGATTTGCTTATGCAATTAACATGAGTCAGGTATTTTTTATTGATACCGAAGGAGATGATACTTATGTACGTGGAACAGGCAAACATTATGGTTGGAACAATTTTGAAAGTCAGAATCCTCCGTCAGTATCGTCTGTTTATCATCTCTATTCCGACCAAATCAGTATTTTCGCTGACTTAGCAGGAAATGACAATTATTTTATTGAAGATTTTGACAGTAAAAAACAATCTGTTGATACACTAATGAAAAATAATTTTGAGATATTTTTCCCCGATAATATTGAGAAACAAAAACTGGCAAGTAAGAGATATTATGGTATCGGGAAAGATTTTGAAAGCGAAAGGGGTGGCGAAATAGAAATGTTCAGAAGGAAAAGCAAACCAAAGTATAAAACGGAATCAGAATAGTTTTATCTGAAGAATAACAGAAAAACAATCGGGATTATTAAACCTGCAACAGCAAGTATCAATCCCCGCCAAAAAATACCGTTTTTTCCTCTGACAATAAAAAGACCTGTAATGGCAAGCAAACAAAGGGCAACACAATAAAGGTCGGAAAACCATGTCCACCATTTGCCCGGATCATAATGAAGAAAATTTATTTGATTGAAAAAGGGTCTTTTCTTCAATAATTCAAATTTTCCGTAACCATTTTCTATGTCAAGCAATAATTGACCTTGTTTAAAAAAAACCTTTAGTAAATGTGGTTCAGGAAAATAATGACTTTTATATCCGCTATATGATTGTCCTTCGAGTAAGTTCAGGATATAATCCTTGTCAATATTGTTTTTTTCAATGGCAGGAGTGTAAATCTCTTTTAAGCTGATAATATAATTAGGATTCCAGTCTTCGGTGTGGTTAAGTGCAATCCCTGAAATGGCATAAATCAGAGTAAGACCGAAGAAAAAATAACCCAGGTCGCGGTGTGTTACCCTGTTCCATTTATGTAAGTTGATTTTCATAATTTTTTAAAAAAATGTAGCTGTTTGAATAATCAAACAGCTACTTTCAAAAATAAGTTCAATAAATTACTATTCTTTAATGCTTTCGTATTTAGTAACTTCAATCCAGTAACGTCTGTAAATTCCGTCTTTTGAAGCAGCAATTTTTTCACGGATACCGGCATATTTATCTTCTTCGCATTGCCCCTTTTTATGAGAAGCAGATTCTTCACCACATTCTTCTTTTTTTGTTGTATCAGCAACTGCTTCAGCTTTTTCCTCTGTAATAGTAGTATCTGCTTTAGCAGCTTCTTCTTCGGCAGCAGCAGCATCTTCAGCTTCCCATTCTTTTACAGTTGCTTCCGTAATTTCTTCAACTTTCACAATTCCATAAGCTTTTACTTTGGTTCCTTCCAGTTCTACCGGAAATTCACTGATGGCATCGCCTGCAAAAACAACGACTTTATTATCAGGATTTTCTCCGATAAGGAACATTTTTTTACCTCCATGTTTACAAATATGGGTTACTGTTCCACTGATGCTTACTTCTTTATCAAGTAATGCTGCAATTTCATCATCATATTTGTTGATGTCAATATCGGTTACTACTCCTTGTTTTTTATTACAGGAAATCATGACAACTGCCAACAGGCTTAATAATGCTAATTTTCTAATCATTTTAATAATTTTAAGGTTTAAAACACTTTTTTTTCAGCAGCGAAAATAAGGAAGTTTTATATTTGCAAAAAAAATTGAGAAATAAAATTAATGAAAATGAAAAATAAAACTGTGATGATTACAGGTGCAAGCAGTGGTTTTGGTGAAGCTTGTGCTGAAGCATTTGCTCGCGAAGGTTGTAATTTGATAATTGTTGCACGAAGAAAAGAAAGAATTAATACATTATCGGCTATTTTAAGACGCGAGTACGGTATTGATGTTTTTTTTGGTGAATTGGATGTCAGAAACAGGGGAGATGTAAATGATTTTTTTAATAATTTACCGGAAAAATGGCAAAAAATAGATATTCTTGTCAATAATGCCGGTTTGGCAAGTGGATTTGACAATTTTCAGGATTATAATATTGATGACTGGGAGGCAATGGTTGATACCAATATTAAAGGTTTGCTGTATGTAAGCCGGGCAGTTTTACCTTTAATGATTAAATACAACATTAAAGGGCATATCATCAACATCGGTTCTATTGCAGGCATTTATGCATATCCCAAAGGGGCTGTTTACTGTGGTACAAAAGCAGCAGTTCATACAATTTCGGATGGAATCAGAATGGATGTGGTTGAGCATGGGATAAAAGTAACAAACATTCAACCCGGATTGGCAGAAACAGAATTCAGTCTGGTTCGTTTTCATGGCGATGAGGATAAAGCAAAAGCAGTTTACAATGGCTTGCAGGCACTTAGTGCAGCCGATGTTGCAGAAACAGTGTTATTTGCGGCATCCCGTCCTGCACATGTGCAAATAGCTGAAATTACCCTAACTCCACTTTGTCAGGCTTCGGCTATGGTTGTCAGACGAAATAGTTGAAAAAATACAATGAATTTTACAGATTAAGACATTTTTTAATAGCTATAAATAATGTCTCTATACGAATTGGCTTGGAAACATATTCATCAAATCCGGCTGCCAGAATTGTTTCTCTTTCTTCATTAAAAGCAAAAGCTGTCAGTGCAATTATAGGTGTTTCGGTGTTGAAAGTTTTAATAATCCGTGTAGCTTCTACTCCATCCATTTCAGGCATTTTAATGTCCATAAGTATAACATCGGTATTGGGCAGAGCTTTGCACAATTGAATGGCTTCCAAACCGTTTTTAGCACGATAAACTTCATGTTTCAACGATTTCATCATTTTATCGAAATACAAAAAGTTGAGGTCATCATCTTCAGCAATAATAATTTTTAATGAACGATTGCCGATTTCATACGATGGTTTTTTGATTTCCGATTGTCCGGTTTTATTTATTGATTGATGTGGAATAGTAAAATAGAAATCAGTTCCTTTACCCGAAATACTTTCAAACCAAATACTACCTCCTAAAAGTTCAACCAAACCTTTGGAAATGGATAATCCGAGACCTGCACCATCATACAATTTGCCAAAATTGTTTTCGACCTGAACAAAGCGTTCAAATATTCTATCCTGCATGGCAGAATCAATACCAATTCCGGAATCTTTTACAAAAAACATCAGCTCATTGTCTTTAGCCTCGTATCCAAATTCGACACAACCGCTTTCAGTAAATTTTATTGAATTCTTAACCAGATTGGTAATCACCTGATTCAATTTGCCGTTATCTGTTTCAATTATATCATCGCCATCGGTAAAGGGAGCATAGTATTCGAGTTGAATACCTTTTTCTTTTGCTTCGAGATAAAAGGCTGAATAAATATCTTTAATTACCGTATTAATAGAAAAATTCCGAAAAGTTACTTTCAATTGACCAGTTTCGATTCGCGAAATATCCAGTACATTATTAATAATTTCGATCAGCCTCCGACTGCTTTTTTCCATAATGCCACTGTATTCGAATCGTTCTTCAGGACTTATTTCAAAATTATTAATCAGCTGAATTAAACCTGTAATCACATTTAATGGTGTACGGATTTCGTGTGATATGTTTTGCAGAAAAGCAGTTTTAAGTTTATCACTTTCTTCTGCACGTTCCAATGCCTCGTTTAATTCTTTGTTTTTGAGTGAAATTGCAAGGTTTTGTGTTTCAATTTCCCGCTGATAATGTAGCAATTCAGAAATATCTCTTGCAATGATGACGTATCCGATGCGATTATTATCTCCTCTTACAAAATTCGAAATTATTAATTCAACAGGTATTAACTCATTATTCGCTTTTCTGAACGATAATGTTTGACTATTGTTATATGTTTTTAAAAGTTTTTTAAAGGGAATTTCAGGTTCTAACAGCGATTCAATTTTTTGACGGCTGATTTCATCCGCTTTGTAGCCTAAACGGACTGAGGTATTAGTGTTCATCGAATCAATAAACCCGTAATCATCAACCACAAAAAGCATGTTGTCAATAGAATTGAATATATCTTCAAGATAGTGGCGGGTGATGGTGGAATGATTGAGTTCTTCGCCCAACAAATTAATGGCAGTTGCTATTGAATCGAGAGTGTCGTCATTTGTATCCAAATCAACCTGATAAGAGTATTTGTGCAAGGCATACTGAATCAGAACATTGGTGAACTCTTCAGATTTAGATTCTATTATTTCTCGGGTATAAAAATTATCTTTAATAAAATATTGTAGTTTTTCACTTAAAGTTTTTCCCTTTAGTTTTTCAACGAATTCGGGTACTACTTTTTCCTGATTTTCAATCAGTTTTATGATTAGCTGTAGTATTTCCGTATTTGGTTTGTTCTGTTTCATCGGAATGATTTTTAAATTGCTGCAACCAGGAGTGGGCTTTTTCGTAATCTGTAAATATTTGAATTGGAATTCTACTTTTATTAATTTGAGTAACTATTGAAACATATAAATACTGTATTTTGTTTTTGACTACTACCGCCAGCGCACTGATATCTTTACAGGCATCTTCCTCTGTTAGCCGGTCGCGGCAAGTTTTATCTGCAAATTTTTTAACTTGTCTGAAATCTGAGAGCATGGGGTAGGATTTTCCTGATGAAAGTTCTGTTCTTTTTTTTACTCCAAAATCAATAATTTCCGGAGTGTAATCGTAATTAAACCAAATCACATAAAAAACTCCCTTACTGATTTTAAGACTGACAAAATCGTTAACAAATTCATTCATTATGCTATGACTTGAATTGTTCCAGCCAAATAAGAGCCTCATCTTTGTTTGTAAATAGCTTTGTTGGGGCAGGTGCTTTGTAAATAACAATACTTTCAGCACCTGTAAGTTCGTTACAATATAGATAAATAGCACCATTTGAATAATAAACCAGATTTTCATTGTTTTGCTCTTCGTTCAGGTTGCTTCTGTTATCATGATTATATTGACTGATTTGCATCGGGTCGGTGAAAATGATATTGAAACGGTGAGGATTATCACTCATTATTGCTGTTATTTCTATTTTGTTTGACATACGTAGGTCAAAAATTTTATTTTCAAACAAATCTTCAAGATATACATTCCTGAAATTGTCAATTTCACTCAGGTCAAAAGCCAATTTACATTTGCCATCTGAGCCTGGTTTCAGATAAAGAGGAATGATAGTAAATGTTCCCATATCTTTGGTTGCATTGATTGCCAATTCTTTTTGGTCTTCACTAATTGTATAAAGTTGTGGTACCGACACATTGGAATGAAAGATTTTAAGAGCATCATATTTTGGGTCAAAACTCTGACTGGCATCTCTGTTAAAACAAATGGTTGTTTCATTAGAAAAGGCGTCCTGAGCAGCGAATACACGAATTAGTTCAAATCTTTCTTCTGAGCGGAAATAAGGTGAAGTGGCATATCCTTTTGCTGCATTTTTAATTGTCAAAGAGCCTCCATAAGAACTATTGCATTTTACCCAAAAAGCCTGTGTAGCCGGTATATATCGTGTGCCACCACGGTTACCAACACCGTTTACATATTCCATATAATCGCCCTGACCACTGTTGAGTGCAGGGTCCCAAATATAAATTGCATTGTCTATATTTGTTTTTGTCCATCCGTTGCTGTTATCCCAATCTACTGTACAAGGGTAAGGGTTTCCAATAAAATTATAACCGTCACTGTTTTTCGTCAGTGAGATACTTATTTCTCCGGTATTGTATTTACCTGAAAAAACAATTGTTTTATCTCCATTTTTAAAATAAGCATCATAACCGCGCATCACGTCCAATTGCTGATTGTTTTGCTTTTTAGTCCAGCTATGTGCTGTTTCATTATAATCATAAAGTGCACCTCCCCAGAAAAAGTTTGAGCTATTTGTCGTATATACGATGGGTGATGAAACATAATGCCATCCACCCTGAGGAATATAACGTTCAAATTTATATGTTCCGCTACCCGTGAGCATTGAATCTGCCCCTGCATCTATCAACATGGCTGTACGTGTAGTGTTGCTTTTTAAGGTGAAAGTTCCATTATTGGTGAAATAATTGTACACTTTTATCAAATTAGCAGCACTTACATCAACTTTTGCATAGGATAATGTACTCAGTTTATAGAAATGTGTAGTTCTGCCTGAAATGGTGTGAGTAGCATAACCTGTAAAGATTACCTCACCTGCAGATGCTGTTGAGTCAAAAAGCTGACCTCCAGTGGCAGAATTTGTCCAGTTTCCTTTTACATAAATTTTCCCTGCTGATGTTATGTCTCCATCATAAGTACTGGTTTGGTTGGTAAAATTGATGCTGTCAAACACAAGTGCTGCGCCACTGGTGAGGCTGATATGACTGCCGTTGTTGATGAACTGGCTGTATGTGCTGAGCGGAATCAGGATGATCAGACTGGCTATTGTTATGATGAACTGTTTCATTTTCTTAGTTTTAATGGATGATTGATTTCATGGTCAAAATGATAAGGTTTCATTTTTTAATAAGTTGTTGTAAACCATTGAACATCCTGGAATGTAACACTGCAAGCTGCATCAGCAGTAACATACAATTCGAAATAGTCGGTGGCGGACACATTTCCTATATAAACAACTGTTGAAAATTGCATGGGTACATTAGCACTGGATGGTCTCAAATCACATTCACCGTACCTGGTGCCAGAAACTCCGTTTTTAACAATTCCAATTGAAACAATTCTGCTCGCACTGCTGACTGCAATATTGCCTGTAATAATGAATAGACCGTACATCTTATTTGCTGGTTTGTAGGTGATTTTATTATTATCAACTACAAATTTGCATGTAATGTTAGTACAAGTGGCTGAATTCCAACCTACTTTATACCAGGTATTTCCTGATGATATTGTTGTTGCTGTTGTGTTATTTCTTACATTAATTTTGCATTTCGGATTTTGGTCTTCAATGCCTGAATTGTTCATAATTTTTATATTGGCATCTCTGCCATCTGAGCGGGTAAAATCATAACCTGTAAAGAATTTTCCAACATTATTCCAGGTATTATTGGTGAAGAACATATCTTCAAAAGTAATATTTCCTGCGTTGTAAGTAACTGCACTATCTGTTGAATTCTCATTATAAAAACCGCAACTCATGATCGAAGTAATCACATTTGTCCCTTTTTTAAGTTCAAGGCCTCTTCTGCAGTTGATAAAATCAGATTCTGCAATTTTAAAGCTTAAACCGGAAGCACTTCCTGTAATTTGAATGCCTGAATAGCCCATATTTTCAAAATCAGTTTCAAAAACCCAAAGCTCGGCATTGGTTGAGTCAACCACCCCTCTGTAAAAATTAGTGAAAATATTGTCTTTAACTTCGTTGTATGTGTCTGCTCCTATAAAGCGTATTGCATCTTCTCCGCTGTGGGTACCATAGGTGCTCAAAGTTGAACCATCAAAGGTTAACATCTTAAAATAACACTCACTTTGGCATCTGAACATCGGTTTGTTTAGTAAACCGCTATCTGCCGTAATAGTTGCATTTCCATAGGATATTGCTTCTATAGTAAGTGGATAGGGTAAATTAATGTTAATTGTTGATGAAATCGGATAGCTTCCAGTATTTAGTCTTACAACTGATGCTTCATCCATGTGTACATTCAGAAAACTGATAACCTCGCTTAAAGTTGTCCAACTTCCTGTTGAGGAAACATCAAAAATGTTTTCAGGAAGATTTTCTCTTTCTTTTAACATCCAGTTACCATTATTAGCAATATATGTTTTAGATCTCCAACGGGTAAGTTTTGAATTGGACAAATTGTCAATGGTAGCACTGCTGCTTCCCTGAACTATAACCAGGTCGGTTGCACCACCAACATTCTTAACGGTAATAGCAAGACCATTATCGGTGCTTGTTACTACAGGTAATGTAATCGTAATGTCATTGCTGGCCAGAACAAACGTTTCTGTTTTTGCTAAGGTGGCATTGGCAGTTTTTGTTACAGGATTTAAAGTCCAGGCACCTGTTGCAACCTGAACCCATGCTGTACCAGAATAATAGTAAAAACCTGCTGTAGCATCTGTTTGATAAACCAATAAACTTGTAGCAGGTGATGAAATAGCTGTGCGTTGTGCACTGGTCATTCGTGGTATCAACATCCCTTTTGAAGTTGATTTTAACTCCAATATAGAAGAAGAATTAGGTGTAAACGAATTTCCATCATCGGCAATCCCTGCATTTTGAGCATAAGTGGAAAGTAAAATAAGATTGAACACTGCAATCATTAACAAAGTTTGTTGAATTGTTTTCATGGTATTGATTTTTAAAATTCTGCGAACAAAAGTAAAATTCTGCGAAAAGGCTTTGCAAATTTTTTTTTTAGAACATAGTGAAAGTGCTTTATTTTAAATGCATTTTCAAAAATAAAAAAATTGACATAATACAACTTAATCAGCTAATTTTGCAGTCCTAAAATAAACTTTGATGATACTGAATTTTATTGTTTGGAATGTTTCACCTGAAATTTTTCCTAATACTTCTATACCCGTCAGGTGGTATGGGCTTTTTTTTGTAATAGCATTTTATCTGGGTTATATTATCCTATCCCGAATGTTTAAAAAGGAGGGAGTTGACCTGAAATTGCTGGATACCTTGACCATGTATATGCTGATTTCCACCATTGTTGGTGCCCGATTGGGCCATTGTTTGTTTTATGAGCCTGATGACTATCTGAAAAACCCGATTGAAATACTGTATATCTGGCAGGGTGGTTTGGCCAGCCATGGAGCAGCAATAACAATCATTATTGCTTTAATACTTTTTGTCAGGAAGTATAAAGAAATCAAATTTTTATGGTTAATTGACCGAATTGTTATTGTGGTTGCATTGGCAGGTTTCTGGATTCGTATGGGAAACCTGATGAATTCAGAAATTATCGGTAAACCTACTGAATTGCCTTGGGGTTTTATTTTTAAGAGGTTAGAATTATTAGGAAAAATAGGGCCGCATCATCCCTCACAACTTTACGAGGCAATTTCTTACCTGATCATTTTTGCTGCCTTAATGTGGTATTATTTAAAGCAAAAACGTCAGCCACAACAAGGTGTTATTTTTAGTATTTTCCTTATATCACTTTTCCTTGTCAGATTTCTGATTGAATTTTTAAAGGAAACTCAGGTAGATTTTGAAAATAATATGTTGCTTAATATGGGACAATTATTAAGTATCCCATTTATTTTGGGAGGTATAGTCATGTTAGTTATTGTGGTCAGGCAGAAAAAAACATAAACACTCTCAACAACTATTTGAAATAAATAGTTTTTACCGAACTGGTAAATGAAGCAAAAATGCCATATCCGTTTTTTATGTTGTTATATACCTGAACGGGTTCCGAAAAAGGATCATTTTTAGCATCCCAGAAATGGGCTACAGAACGTTCATAATTAAATCGTGACGAGTTCATATTTTCGACTACATAGAAATATGTTTTACCACTGTAGTAATTGTAATCATCAAATTTAAAGTTAATATCAAATGTTTTTCCGTTAAATAAGGCATCACTGAAAAGCAAACCATTGCTGTATTTTTTTTCAAGAGCAATATTATCCGATTCAAGCCAAACATTGTCTTTATAAATGTGCATTATATCGGTGCTGTCGTAGTAGTAGCAAACAATACGGTAATAATTGCTTTCATTTGCATCATCTTTAATACGAATAGAAGCGGAGCCTTTTAAAGTACCAACATTTTTCTTTAACCAGTAATTATAGTAGGTGGATGAATCAGTTACCTTAAGTTTTACTATATCAAAATTGACTCCTAAAGGAACAATTTCTTCCGAAGAGATGCTTTCATATTTAGGATGAGTTGCCTCAACTTTATATTTTGCCCCAGACTTAGGTCTTTTACCACTAAAAGTGTAATAACCATCAATATTTATTTGATTGAGAGTTGCTATTAACTGACCATCTTCATAAAGCTTTATGGTGGCATCATTAATCAGCGTTAAATCAGCATTGTCAATAACCGACAAGCTTCTGCTGAGTTGAATTTTCCAGTCTTCAGCGGGTGTAAAATAGCAGTTTAAAACCATTGTAGGATCATTAATCGGGAAATCAACAATGTCTTCAACCTTTTTACAGGAATTACCAATTGCAGTAACAACAATCAGTAAAACAAAAATTATAATCCAATTTTTCATCATTTTAAAATGTAAAGTTTAAACTTAAAGTAGGAATAACAGGAAACAGGCTTACACGATAAAGCACCCGCTGGCCATAATCGTCATATCCGAAATAATAATAAAATGGGTTTCGCCTGTTGTAGAAGTTATAAACGCTGAGATTAAGAGTTGCATCAGCCCATGGAGTTTTAAAATTCCAGTTAAAACTGAAATCAAGACGGTGATAAGCAGCCATACGGAAATCATTTTTTTTGTCGAAATACTCAATTTCGTCATAATAACCGGGGAAAAAATTCTCAGTATGTGCAATTGCTCTCATAATAGGTAATGTAAGTGCATTTCCGGTTCCATAAACCCAGGTCAGTCCAATATCAAAGTTTTTATTGAATTTATGGGCAAAAACTATCGAAAGGTCATTTCTGCGATCATATTTATAAGGATAGGGTTCTCCAAAGTTTATATTGTCAAATTGCCTCATACTCCAGCTAAGAGTATAACCTATCCATCCTGTGGTATTTCCTTTCTTCTTTTCAAAAAACACTTCAGCACCGTAAGCCCATCCTCTGCCACTTTCGACTTTATCCTGCCAGTCGGCAGAAGTATTCAGCCATGTTGCACCATCACTGTATTCAATCAGGTTATTCATGGTTTTGTAATATCCTTCAATACTCAAAGAAAACATATCTTTTATGGTAGTAGCAATGCCTGAAGCAAATTGTTGTGAGTTTTGTGGTTTTATTTTACCGGTAGCAGGTACCCATAAATCGGTTGGTAAACCAATATTGGTGTTGGTAAGCAGGTGAATGTATTGCTGCATTTGTACATAAGATGCTTTGAATGACCAGTTTTCGGCAAATAAATAGCGAAGTGCAAAGCGTGGCTGAGGGCGCCAGTAGTATTTGTTGTCAACATAAAATGCTGATAAGTGAGCACCTACATTTATTTTTAAATTAGCTGAAAGTTTTATATCGTCTTCAATGTAAATGGCACCTTCCTGAGCATAAACATCTTTTGCTCCGACTGTACTGTCTATGTCGGTGATGTTGGTAATAATTACTTTAAAAGCAGAAACTCCGGGTTTAAAAGTATGATAAATCCAATTTACTCCAAACCTGATGTAATGATTGGGAGAGGGAACAAAATCAAAATCTATTTTTGCTGCAATATCATTTATTCCTGAATAGTATTTTATTGAATAATATTCTTTTTGCACAATAGTTCCTTTTTTAGAAAAATAGCTTTCTTCGTTGCCTACATTAAATTTATATAAGCTGTAAGTTACTGATGTATTGCTAAACAGTTTAGGACTGAACTGATGATTCCATCGGAGGGCAGTGGTTGTATTACCCCAACCCAGATTGGCACTGCTTTCTTCGGTAAAAAGAACTCCGTCATAAAGATAGGAGCGAGGTTTTGTTTTAAGATAAAATTTGTCGTAACCATTGTAAACTGATAGGTAGAGATGATCTTTTTTTCCGATTTTATGATTTATTTTGGCATTCATATCGTAAAAATAATAACCTGCCGAAACTCTTTCAGTTTGATTGGTCGCCAAACGTATAATCGGTTGTGCAATTACATCAATATAGGTTCTGCGTGCACTGATAATAAATGAAGTTTTATCTTTAAAAATGGGTGCTTCAATTGTTATTTTTGAGGCAATAAGCCCGATTGATCCCTGAGCTTTAAATTTATGAAGATTTCCTTCTTTCATTGTAATGTCTATAACAGATGATAAACGTCCTCCATATCGTGCAGGGAATCCTCCTTTGATTAGCTCAACATCTTTGATGGCGTCAGCATTGAAAACTGAGAAGAAACCAAACAGATGAGAGGCATTATACACCGGTGTTCCATCCAGCAGTATCAGATTCTGATCGGGTCCGCCACCTCTGACATATAATCCGCTGCTTCCTTCCATACCGCTTTGAACACCCGGTAAAAGCTGCAATGCTTTTAAAACATCAACTTCACCAAACATGGCAGGTATAGATTTTATTTGGGAAATCGGAATATTAACCGTACTCATTTGAGTCATTTCTTCTATTCGCTGAGCTTGTTCAGTTATGACTACTTCTTCAAGGTCAATTCCGGGATTCATTTGAATATTCAGCTCCAGATTTGATTTTAAATTTATACTTCTTAACTCAGTAGTATAGCCCAAATAGCTGAAAACCATTGTATAGGTATCAGCCGGGAGTGTAATGCTGAAAAATCCGTATTTATTGCTGGCAGTACCCTGAAGTTTGTGTTTCTCAAAAATATTAGCCCCTACAAGCTTTTCACCGCTTTTTTTATCACTGATATAACCACTGATAGTATAGCGTTGTGCCAATAAATTGGTAAATGGAATCAACACCAATAGAAATATAATGGCTGATTTTTGAATTTTTTTCTGCATAATTTAAAGAATAATTGATAAAGACTGTAACAATAAATAATAGGTTGCGTTTATATGGTGATGCAAAAATAGATAAAACAAAGATTAGGTATTAACTTCTTTCATCAATAAAAATTGCTTTTTCTGAAATTATTTTAGTCTTTTTTGATAGTTATTTGCTGGCTTTGTTTAAAACCATCAATTTCCGTTGTTACAATGTAATTGCCATTTTGCAATCGGTCGGTAAAGTATTCAATTCGTAGTTCAGATTCAAGCATATCATTGTAAAGTTCTTCCGCCAAGACACCTTTTGAATCATAAATGCGTAGTGTTACTTTTGAATTTTTTTCAACATTTACTACTATAGTAAATTTTTGTTTGGCAGGAGAGGGATAAACCACAAAAACATGCTTTTGCAAAACTTCATTTACACTTGAGGTTTTTTCTATCCATTGAGTAATTTTTGGAGCCAGCGGACTACCTGATGGAGGAACAAAATCGTATAAACTACCATCGGGATTAATCATGAATTTTTGAAAATTCCATGAAACTGGTGCATCTTTAAGCCCGTTTTGCGATTTTTGAGTAAGCCATTTATATAAGGGATGAATTTCAGTTCCTGTAACATGAATTTTCGACATTATAGGAAAAGTGATATTGTAGTTTGTCTGACAAAACTCGAGTATCTGACCATCGCTGCCAGGTTCCTGATTTGCAAAATCGTTTGCAGGAAATGCAATTATAACAAAATTTTTGTCTTTATATGTTGTATATAACTGCTGTAAATCGGCATATTGGGGTGTATAACCACAGTAGCTTGCTGTATTGACTACTAATATTTTTTTCCCGGCATAAGTGGAGAGGTCAATGGAATCACCATTAATGGTTTTAACTTTGAAACTAAAGAAATTGGTTTTTTGTGCCTGAATTGTAAATGGAAGAGTAATGATAATACTTAAAAGTAAAGTAAGGATTTGTTTCATGTATTAAATTCTTTCAAGTTCAACAGTAAAATGACGCATTATGGGAGCTTCGTAATTAATATTAAATCCGTTTTTGTATGTATGACGTTTTTCAAATACGTTTGCCAGGGCAACTGCAACATATTCCATGTGATTATTGGTGTAAACCCTGCGTGGAATGGTTAATCTCACTGATTCAAGTTTTGGGTAACGGTTCATACGGGTATTGGGGTCTCTGTCAGCAAGTAATGTTCCAATTTCTACTCCTCTGACACCTCCCTCGAGATACAATTCAACAGCAAGTAATTGTGCAGGAAATTCATCGCGATTTATCTGTGGAAAAAACTCAGCTGCATTGACAAAAATAGCATGACCACCAAAAGGTTGCTGAACAGGAATTCCATAATTCCGAATCAGATTTCCCAAAAATGCAACCTGACCGGTCCGTGCTTCAAGATAATCAAATTCAGTAGCTTCCATTAATCCCTGAGCCAGTGCATTCATATCACGACCTGCCATACCGCCATAAGTAATATAACCCTCAAAAATGATATTCAGATTGCTGATTTGTTTATATAATTCAGCATCATTTAAGGCTATAAAACCACCAATATTCACTATAGCATCCTTTTTTGAACTCATGGTCATGTAATCGGCATAACTAAACATTTCCTTTACAATTTCCCTGATTGTTTTGTTTTTATATGCTTCTTCTCTTTTTTTAATAAAATAAGCATTTTCGGCAAAACGGGCAGAATCCACCAGCACTTTAATTCCGTATTGATGAGCCAATTCAGAAACATCTTTGAAATTTTGCAAGCTTACAGGTTGACCTCCATTGGTATTGCAGGTTGCAGTAATTATTACAAAAGGTATATTTTCTTTTTTGTCTGATTTTAAAACATCTTCAAGTTTCTGAAGGTCAATATTCCCTTTAAACGGATGTAAACTGTGTATATCGAAGCCTTCATCTATTGTACAGTCAATTGCCTTTGCTTTGCGCATTTCAATATGTCCTTTGGTCGTATCGAAATGGGCGTTTCCCGGAATTTTATTTCCTTCTTTGACAAGAGCTGAAAACAAAACATTTTCGGCAGCACGACCCTGATGTGTAGGCATCACGTATTCGAAACCGGTAAGATTGGTAATGGTTTCTTTCATTTTGTAAAAGGAAGTGGCCCCAGCATAGCTTTCGTCACCTTCCATTATGGCTGCCCATTGTTTATCGCTCATAGCACCTGTTCCGGAATCGGTCAGAAGGTCAATAAATACTTGTTCACTTTTAAGGCGGAACAAGTTATATTTTGCTTCAATTATCCATTTTTCACGTTCCTGACGAGTGCTTTTTCTTATGTTTTCAACTGTTTTTATTTTATATGGCTCTGCATAAGGTAATTGTATCATTTTTATTCTTTTTTTTGTGGTTTTAAAATAAACTATACGATAAATCGCACAATTCAGGAATATGGGTTTTTGATATTTCTGAAAACATCATCAATTGATAAATGAATAAAAACAAACATCAATAAACAATTATTAATCAGGTCAAAAATACAACTTTCATTAAACTGCCAAATTTTTTTTCAAAAAAACTTTTTATACTGAAATTCAATTGTTGATAACTGAATAAGTTTGCAACCTTGCATCTGTTTTACGCTTATAATTTTGCATTTTAACAAATTTTATGGATTGACTATAATGAGGCAAATAACTGTCATTTTTAGTAGGATAGGTTTGATCATTATATTTTTTAGTCAATCATTAAATGTTTTTGCTCCACCCACTCCGCCTGATCCACCTGCTCCTTTAAATGGGGGATTGCTATGGTTGATTTTACCTTTAATTATCTATTTCATTATTAAAAGAAAAAAGAACAACTAACTTAATTGGTTTAAATGCTTAAAATTACATCACAGTTAGTCTCTGAAGTTTCCAGTCAAGCAAAAGCCAACACTCGCAGGCGTCAGCACTACAATTTCCATAAAACTTATGGAGAACCCATTCAACGATTATTAAATGCCTGTGAACCCGATAGTTACTTTCGGCCTCACAACCACACCGATTCACAAATACTTGAAATTTTACTGATTGTAAGAGGGGAAATAGTAGTTGTAATTTTTGATGATTTCGGCAATATTCGCGATTATGCTATTTTATCTCATAAAACACTGAATTATGGCGTAGAAATTCTGCCTAACGAGTGGCACAGCATGATAGCACTTGAACCCGGTTCAGTGATGTTCGAAATAAAAGAAGGTCCTTTTGATGAAAGCAGGGCAAAAGTATTCGCACCATGGGCTCCGGTTGAAAATTCTCCTGAAGCAGAAGAATTTAATGCCTTAATTCTCAGAAAGCTGAAGATTAAGATTTAATCCCAAAGTGATATTTAACTTAATCCAAAAGTATCTCATATCAAGTTGTAAGAACAACTACTTTTCCTCGGAGTTTTTTGTGTGGATTTTGTGTTTTCGTGTTTTTGTGGCATGATTAATATTTCGCTACCAAAGCACTAAGACACAGAATTCCACAAAAGATTATCTGTGTTTTTATGCATCATGCTGCTCAATGACAACGGGAATTCGTTCTCACATTATTTAATTTTTCACTTCGGTATAATTTTCTATTTGGAAAACCACTGAATAAATTTCTGAAAAATCTTTGAAGTTCGTGTATTTACCATTAAAACACCGGCAAGAATAAGCATTATCCACAACAACTGAGCAATACCAAGAACTTCACCGTCAAGCATTCCCCAAAGTATTGCTACCACTGGCATCAGGTATGTAACAGAGGCTGCAAATACAGCACTCGTTTTTTTTATCAAATGATTGAAAAGCAACATGGCAAGGCCGGTTCCTATAATGCCAAGTATGGCAACATACAACACACCATAAAGATTTTCGCTATCGGTTATCATTTTATCAGGGATATCCGAGAAAAATATCACCCAGACTGTGGCCATAAAACCTGTAAAAAATATGGCAAAAACAGTAATGTCAATAGCAGGAATTTCTTTTAATACTGATTTTATGAAGTTTGCATTAAAAGCATACATCAATGTTGCACTGATAACATACAGCGAAAACCCAAGATTAAAATTAAAACTGTTGCCCCCGCTGACAGTAATCAGTCCGACTGCTCCTGCCAATCCGATTAAAACACCTGCAACATTTATCCATTTAACTGTTGTTTTAAAAAATACAACACCAACAAGTAAAGTAAATAATGTGGTCAAAGAATTTAAAACACCTGCAGTGGCACTGTCAATACCGGTTTCAGCCATGGCAAACAAAACAGCAGGAATGGCTGTTCCTATCAAGCCTGAAAGAAAGCATAAAAAAGCTTGTTTAAGGTTTATTCTTTTTATTCTGCTGAAAAACAGAGGCAGAACAAACAAAAATGCAAAACTTACACGTAATAAACCAACTTCAACAGCTTCAAAATAAAAAACAGCTTTTTTAATCAGTAAAAAAGAAGTTCCCCATACCAATACAAGGAAGAAAAGAATAAGCCATGATGTGAAATTCTTATTCATCAGCTTAAAAAGTATAACCTATTGAAATGGCAGTTCGCATCATCGGAAAAGTAAAAGGCATTTTGAAACTGGCATCGCTGCCAAAAAAATCAAAAATCATTTTACCAATGCCAAAAATACCTTCTTCATCAACTCCTTCGATGTCAATGATTTTAAAAATTTCATCTTCATTAATCAAACCGGTAAACTTTCCTTTAAATGTAAACCACGAAAACCTTAACCCTAAAAATGACAAATCAAGACAAAACCTGTCGGAAAGCAAAAATTTATATCCAAACTGAATTCCCAATCCATATTCATTTAAACTGAGATGAGTGGTGTAATCAACTAAGGTTACACTATCGCGTTGAAGTTTACCATCCCACTTTGTGCCGAAATGTGAATATCTGAAATAAGGTCCTAAATAAAAACCTTTAACCGGATCTCTTCCCGGATAAAACCTGAATTCAGGAGTTAAAAACCATGCATTTAAGTTTTTTCGCCATGCTTTAACATCTTTTCCCCCGAAAATTGTGCCTTTAGGATAATGATATCCAAATCCTAAATTGGCAGAAGTGAGGTCGTCAATGATATATTCTCCTGAAAACGACAATGTATTAAAGAAATAGGAGGGAATATTGTTTTTCAGCGTAAAATACTGAGCTTTCGATGACAAAGACATCAGACTAAGTGAGATTGTCAGAAATATGATGGTTTTAATTTTCAGGATACTTGCTCTCATTTGTTTAAATTTACTAATGTTTTAAATTGATATTTATTAAGTTCTTCTAAGTTTTGCAGCGGTCATTGTGTTTTGAAGCAAAGCAGTTACCGTCATTAACCCGACACCACCAGGAACAGGACTAATCCATGAGCATTTTGGAGCAACTTCTTCAAAGTCAACATCACCTGTAAGTCGGTAACCCGACTTTTTACTTGGATCGGCAATTGAATTGGTACCTACATCAACTACCACAGCTCCATCTTTAACCATGCCGGCTTTTACAAAATGTGTAACACCAATGGCACTAATGATAATATCGGCTTGTTGACATAATTCGTTCAGATTATTAGATTTACTGTGTAAAATACTGACACTGCAATTGCCGGGATAGGTTTTCCGGCTAAGTAAAATGCTGACAGGAGTTCCAACCAGTAAACTTCTGCCCAATACAACACAATGTTTACCTTCTGTTGTAATTTCATAAAAATTAAGCAGTTCAAGAATTCCTTTGGGCGTAGCAGGCATCAGGCTGGGCAATCCACGCATCATTCTGCCCAGATTGACAGGATGAAATCCATCAGCATCTTTTTCAGGACTGATGTACGAAATAATTTTTTCTTCATTTAATTGCTTTGGTAAGGGTAATTGCACTATAAATCCATCAATATCAGGATTTTCATTCAGCTTTATTATTTCGTTTATTAATTCATTTTCAGAGATATTATTTTCCAAATGAATTAAGCTTGATTTAAAACCGGTTTCTTCACATGCTTTGATTTTATTTCTGACATAGGTTTCACTCGAAGGATTGTTGCCCACCAGAATAGCTGCTAAGTGAGGAGGTTTACTCATTTTGGCTGCTTCTTCTTTCAATTCAAGTTTTATTTTTGCTGAAGCTGTTTTACCACACAAAAGATTCATTGGATTAAATTTTTATCTATTAATTTTTGAATTTCAATACTGATCAGTTCAGGACAACTGTTCACCCATTTTTTAAAAGAAATGTTCGTTTTATAATTGTTTGTAAATTTGGTTAATAGATTATTATCAAATTTCTGACTGACAATAGCTGCTCCGACTTTCGAAGATTCGATGGAATTAATAAATTGCTCTGGATGCGAAAGAGCAGGAATAATTAACATTGGAATCCCCAGATAAAAGCATTCGGCAATCAAATCAAAACCTGCATTTGACATTACAGCTTTGCTTTTTACTAATTCTTTATAAAATTCGTCTTCATCTATTTTTCTGAAAACTAAATTCTCTTCTTTATTAAGGGACTCTCTTTCCCAAAAACAGACCTTTTTTAGTTGGGGATACTCTTCATGAAAATCAATAACTTCTTTCAGATATCCGGTATTCAGTAAATAAATTAAAACCTGATTTTCTGATTGTGCGGATGAATTTCTAATTTTTTGACGTATAAGCGGTGGAATTACTGCTAATCTTTTTGCTTTCAGATTATCGAACTGCGAGAAATTTATCCCAAGACGCTTTACTGAACCATAAGTTGTAAAATAATTAACCAGTTGCAGAGATATTAGATTAAACAGTGATTTCGAAGAAAATCTGAAACGATGATGATAATAAAAATATTGCCGGGCAACCGACAACACAGGTATTCTGCATTGATAAAACATCAGGTAAAAACCACACATCATTTCATGAAAATTAAAAATCAGATGAGGCTTTTTCTCCTTAATTTCTTGATTTATAATTTTTAATTGCCTGATATAATAAAACGACTTTATCAGGTTATTGAACAATGATTTAACCATTAAAGTTTTAGTGTCAGATTTATCTCTCAATAAAGATGGGCTATCTGTAAAACAGATTTTATCATTAAAATGAGTAAATAAATAATCAGGGATAGTCCTGTTAACTTTTTTGCCATAAATTAAAGAAACTATCTGATGACCTTGGTTTTCTAAAATTTCCTTCATGGCAATTGCCTGACTCAGATGGCCTCTGCCTTCACCCTGCACAAAAAACATAATTTTTAGTGGTTTATTCATTTTTTCTGTTTTTCATGGCTTCATAAAAAAATATTCCTGCTGCAACTGATACATTCAAGGAATCGAATTGTCCTGAACCATCAATTTTAACTTGCTTATCGATATAGCGCAGCAGATTTTTATCAATACCTACCGATTCTGAACCTAAAATAATACATGTTGGTAAACTGAAATCTGCTTTGGCTAAATTTTCTTTTGCTTTTTCGTCTGCTGCCACCAACTGAAAACCTGAGTTCTTCAGGAATTTTAAAAAATTAACAGGATTACTGACCTGACAAAGAGGTATATTCATTAAAGCACCTGCCGATGTTTTTAATGCTTCTTCGTTAATGTCTGCTGAATTTTTCATTGGTACAATCACTGCATCAATGCCACAAAACAATGCTGAACGTACAATGGCTCCAAAATTACGAACATCGCTTATGCGGTCGAGATATGCAAATACAGGATTAATCCCCTTTTCAAATAATGTCTGAACCAAAGTTTCTACGTCAGTAAATTCAACAGCTGAGAGCAATCCGACTATTCCCTGATGGACTACTGAAGTCATGCGGCTTAGTTTTTCTTTGGGTACAAAAACGATATTGATGTTATTGTTTCTGCAAATTTGTTCTATTTTTTTTATCTGAGGGTTTTTGTTATCTCGCTGAATAAAAACTTTACGGAATGCTTTATTTGCCAACAGTGCTTCTTCAATGGCATGAATCCCTGCAAGCATCATTTTTTTTTCTGAAAATTTCTTTGTCAGCATTTAATATTTTTACTCATATTTGACTTGCAAAAATGACCATTTATTTCCAATCCTAATAAATTATTTATTTGAAAACCGGACTTATCAGCGACACACATTCTTACCTTGATCCGCTAATTGCCGAAAACCTGACTTTGGTGGATGAAATATGGCATGCCGGAGATATAGGAAATATGACAACTTTTGAAACACTCGAGAAAATAAATCCTGTCAGGGCTGTTTATGGAAATATTGATGGACATGAATTAAGGGCTTTTTTGCCTTCATTTCAACTTTTTGAGATAGAAGGGCTTAAAATTTTTATGACTCATATTGGTGGTTATCCGGGGAAATATGCAAAGAATGTGAGGTTAATTCTTGAAAAAAATAAAGTTGATATTTTTATCAGTGGCCATTCTCATATTTTAAAAATTATGCCCGATAAAGAATTGAATTTATTACACATTAATCCTGGGTCAGCCGGAAATTACGGATTTCATAAAGTTAAAACAATGGTAGTATTTGAGTTAAATTCAGGGAAAATTGAAAATTTGAAAGTTATTGAATGTGGAAAGAGGAATGTAATATGATTAACAAAAACATATCCATAGAAGAATTAGTCAGTTCTTTTCCTGATACTGTATCCTTTCTTGCTCTAAAAGGAATCAGATGTATCAGATGTGGCGAAGCTTTGTGGGGCACTTTAGAATCGGCTGCTGCAGAAAAAGGGTTTTCAGATAAAGAAATAGATGAGTTAGTTATAGAATTGAATGTATTAATCAATAGTAAAAAATGAAAAAAATTGTTTTGTTCATGTGTTTAATTCCTTTCTCAGGAATATCACAAAATTTTGACCTCAATGGTAAATGGCTTGGTAAGCTCGAAATTCAGGGCACAAGCCTGAGGATAGTATTTAATATTAAAAGTGAAAACGGGCAGTTCAGCACTACTATGGATAGCCCCGATCAGTTTGTAAACGGAATTCCTATGGAGTCAACAGTTTTTGAAAAAGGTATTTTAAAAATCAGTTCTTCGACCATGAATGCATTTTTTGAAGGAAAACTAAACGATAGCAATACAGCCTTCATTGGTTTATGGCATCAGTCGGGGATGAAACTTGACCTGAGCTTGAGAAAAACTGAGGTTGCAATAGTATACAATCGTCCTCAAACACCTGTAAAACCATATCCTTATACTGAAAAAGAGGTAGAATTCAGCAATCTGAAAGTCGGAATTACACTCAGAGGAACTTTTACCTATCCCGAACAAAAGGAAGCTTTTCCTGCAGTTGTTCTCATTAGTGGCAGCGGACCTCAAAACAGGGATGAAGAATTATTAGGGCATAAACCTTTTTTGATTCTTGCCGATTATCTCACACGAAATGGTTTTGGTGTCTTACGTTTTGACGATAGGGGTACTTTTGCTTCTGAAGGAGATTTCAGTAAAGCAACTTCTATGGATTTTGCTGATGATGTTGCTGCAGCTGTTGAATTTTTAAAGGCTCAGAAAAATGTAATTAAAGATAGAATCGGGCTGATAGGGCATAGTGAAGGTGGATTAATCGCTCCGATGGTATCAGCTCAAATGCCTGAAATCTATTTTATTGTACTTTTAGCTGGGCCGGGAACTACCGGTAAAGAAATATTAATTGATCAAACACAATTGATTTTGCAGGCAAATGGGGGCAAAAAACATTATATTGACAGGATTATTGAACAAAATACAAAGTACTATGACATGGTAATCGGGTCGAAAAATATTGAAAAAACAAAGAAGAAAATTTATAAAGAAATTAAAAAATCTTTAAAAGGGGATAAAACCATAAAACCTGAAGTTGCAGAAAATCAGGCAAAGGCCCAAGCTGAGATGATATGCAGTCCCTGGTTCCGTTTTTTTCTGACTTATGATCCTAAAACCGTTTTAAACAAGGTTAAATGCCATGTTTTAGTGCTCAATGGTAGTCTTGACTTGCAGGTACCTGCACAAAAAAATGTGTTTTTTATTATAAATACTTTGGCTGAATCAGGGAATGAAAATACAGAGAGTAAAATTTTTCCTGGACTTAATCATTTGTTTCAAACCGCTACAACAGGCTCGCCAAATGAATATGGCAGGATTGAAGAAACCATTGCTCCAGAGGTTCTTGAATATATGAAGAGCTGGTTGATGATGAAGGTTAAATAATGCAAGATAGACCTCGAAGATTTGAGGTCATTTTCGCATTGTAAATTCTGTTCCTATAAAACCTTCGAGGTCTAGCCGCGACTTGTATGCTGCAAATCAGCAATAATTGAATGAATTTTCAAAAAACAAATAACAAATTTCAAAAATCAAATTCCAAATAATAAAAAAAATCAAGTAGCCAGCAGCCAGGTGCCAGCAACCAAAAACACCCAACAACCAAAACTTTTGTTTTATAATTTATTATTCTTAACTTTGAAATCTGATTGTATTTTTATTTCATGAAAGGAAACTAAACAAAATTATATGAATCAAAAATCTATAAGTGGTTTTAATCGTAAACAAGTTGTCATCTTTTCTGTGATTACTTTTTTTGTTACTATTCAGCTACAAAAGTACTAAATTTTAAATTGAACAAATAATTTTTTTTTGTTATCCACAACAGAAATAATTAATACTCAAGTGATAGATAGTATTAGTATTAATAAGTTTAAAAAGCGAAATAACCTCCTAATAGTAATTTTGTT
>Ga0209835_1000350_pt1 | contig 31567 bp, 31 predicted proteins | sample LakKivwa52mmetaG_FD_184138 | JGI IMG/M metagenome (GOLD analysis project Ga0209835, IMG submission 184138) | Anoxic lake water microbial communities from Lake Kivu, Rwanda to study Microbial Dark Matter (Phase II) - Lake Kivu water 52m metaG... | ecosystem: Environmental > Aquatic > Freshwater >... | reverse complement strand
GGTAAGTTGCACTATTCAGGCGCACCCTACTGTACGATATGCAGTAAACTGGCGCTCGATGTCGGCATCACATATTTTGTCCTCTGGCATAGAAAGGGGATAACAATCTACGATACCGAAGAGTACAACGACAAATCGTATGCATATACTGATGCATACAGGATCATCTCTCTACAAAACACACGACCTTGAGGTCGTGTTTTTATCTCTGAAGTTTCTTATCTATTTCTTTTATATGTTCCACCATTCCCTTGGGAATGAGAAAATATTTTGGACTGCCCGTCTCAGGATACGGTGTTCGGTTGGGAAGTTTATATGATTTTGGATCCCCGATAAGAATATATTCGTCTGTCTCTCTCATGAGGGTGCCGGATGTCTCCATGTCCGTACACCCTGCCGGAATGTTCCCGAGGTGATAGAAGGATGCATCTTTCCATGTAACGACAACGTGTTTCATAGTGTTATGTCCGCGTCGCACACATATGGACCAATGTCGGACATGCGAACGATCGTCGCCTTGGGAATAAAAAATCCATCAATTGGTTCAACAATTTCGTTCTCGCAGTACATATTAACTGCAACATGCACATACTCGTCCGTCTCTTCCACAAGAACCCCAACTGTATGTTGAGCAGGAGGAAAAACATCAACGGAAGATTCTTTGTCAGTATACCCAGCATCAAACCATTCAACAACTATAATACGTTGACTCATGCGTGCATTGTAACGAAACAAAAATGGACATGCAACGCACGAACTACAACACGCATCTCAAAAAAGATTGTCTAAAACGACAAAACGCCGTATAGTTTTGGTATTGAGAACATCTCATCGTCTCTACACATGTCCGCGCATCCAGAACAGCCACTCATCATTGTCATCCTTACCGCGCTTATTGGTGGTGTGTGGATTGGCACGCAATTTCCTACATTTGTTACCACCTATCCAAACATATCCCTCTATCTTCTCATTGGGATATTTTTCCTCAGTTCGCTCACCATTGATATGCGCGCTGTTATCCATGCCCTACGCGACGCACGTACTGTTGTTCCTGCCGTTATCTTTACGCTCATACTTCTCCCATTCCTCGCGTATGGTGTAACCGCGCCCTTTGCCCCCGCGCTTGCAATATCATTTCTTCTTCTTACTGCAATGCCTGCGGGTATGACATCACCTCTTCTGTCAGAACTCGCCGGAGGAGAAAAGCATACCGCTCTTGTCATCACTATCACCAGTTCACTACTAGCACCATTCACTGTTCCCTTTATGGTGTCTGTTATGGCGGGGCATGTTGTGTATGTGGATGGCATGGCAATGTTTCTCCGTCTCGTCCAAGCGATTATTCTTCCTTTCTTCGTAGCACAAGGTATCCGTATATATGCCTTGCGTGGCATATCGCATGTATCCCGTTTTTTTACACCCTTCTCTACCATACTTCTTGGTGGACTTATCGCATTTATTGTCGCCAAACGTCCAGATGAAATCGTCTCACTAGTAACACGCGGGGAGTCCTTACCTGAGCTTCTCGCGATATGCGCGCTCTTTATCTGTGTTCATATTGTCGCGTATATTGTTTTTTTTAAAAAGGCACTTCCTGACCGCATTGCCCTTACTGTTTGCATGGCGTATGTAAACTTCACGCTCGCTGTTGATCTCGCGGACAAATTCTTTGGCACGCGTCCTGATATCGTTCTTCCTGTCGTTCTTTCTGTCATTCCCTGGGCACTTCTCTTTATTCCGTTTCGCGCATTTACTCGCTACACACGCGCCATCCATAAGACACCCTCTCATGAGTAATATCCGTGCAAAAAAATCCCTTGGGCAACACTTCCTCACTTCTGAAAAAGCAATTGCTGATATTGCTAACGCGACATGCGCGGGAATAGGGGACACCATCCTTGAAATCGGCCCGGGAACGGGCGCGCTCACGCGCGCCCTCCTTGATACCGGCGCGCACGTTGTCGCTGTTGAAAAAGACGACCGTCTTATTCCAGAGCTCAAAACGCTTTTCGCAAACGATATTGCCACGGGACATCTTACACTCATCCACGGCGACGCGCTAGACATTGACCTCACTACGCACGGTCTCGTTCCCGGTGCATATATCCTCGCCGCAAATATTCCCTATTACATCACTGGTCTCATTATCCGCCGATATTTCTCACGCGCACACCTTCCCACACGTGCCGTTCTCCTCGTCCAAAAAGAAGTCGCGCGTCGCGCGGTCGCAGGGAAAGGGGATGCAAGCATTCTTTCTATTGCCATTCAAACATACGGTACGCCACACGTTGCGCGTACCATTCCTCGTGGCATGTTCACTCCATCACCCACTGTTGATTCTGCTGTCCTTGTCGTCGAACATATGTCTGATCCCTTTACATCTAACGAAGACGAACGCGTGTACTTTGAAACAGTGAGAAAAGGATTCGCGCATAAGCGTAAACTTCTTGCATCCAATCTCGGATGTGGACAAGACACCCTCCAAGCGTGTACCATAGAAAGAACGGCGCGCGCGGAAAATCTTTCCGTCGCCGACTGGCACTCTTTATGTACATCCGTACCTCCTTCGGAACATTAATCCTCGTCATCCTTACAGGGTTTGCAATCGCTTCAATTATTCTCTCATCTCAAAAAGACGCATACGCAGACGATTCTGCTTATTATGTTGGCGCATCAGGATACACTCGAACGTTAATCAATATCGGCAATACTGTTATCGTTGCAGAAATTGCTGATACAGAAGAGAAAAGAGAAAGAGGACTAACAACACATCGCACATTATCACCAGACGCGGGCATGCTTTTCATATTCCCTGAAGAGAACACCTACGGAATATGGATGAAAGACATGTTATTTCCTATTGATATTATATGGGTTTCAGAAAAGAAACGTGTCGTCGATATTGAGACAAACGTATCACCCGAAACATACCCTGATATATTTCGCCCAAGTATTCCCGCACGATATGCGATTGAGGTTCCTGCTGGTTTTGTTACGCGACACAATATCTCTATCAACAATACTGTAAGATGGTAAATTGATACCCTCAAACTATTTCATGCGTTTTCCTTTTTCAATTCTCCCTTTATCTTCAGGAATACTCGCCATAAGTGCAGTTATGATCCCTTACGGATTTATTGTGGCACCACTTGCTCTTGTGCCTCTTGCTTTATATGCTCGAGACAAAACACATTCGCGCTATATAATATTTCTGAGCGGCCTCCTTGTTGGTTGTCTAACAGGAGGTATATCCACATTCTGGTTTTGGGGTGCATACCCCCTTTATTGGGCAGGGTTTACATCTCCGATTATTGCTGGAACTGTCATCGGTGTTGTGTGGATATGTTCCTCGCTTCTTATTGGTGTTTTTACTGGCATATGGTCAATCCTTATACAATCACCACGTCGTACAATAATTACTGATATATTTTATGGGGCATCTCTCTGGGTATTACTTTCAATTATACGTTCGTGTATCTATTCATTTTTTTGGTGGGGAAAGGGAGCGTCAATCGGACATTACTGGGATTTTGGAAATCTAGGTACATCTTTTGCTGACAGTAGCTTTCTCGTCTCTATTACTTCACTTGGGGGACCATATCTTTTTGAATTTATCATCGCAGGAAGTGCTGTAGCAATCACGCATCTTATTTTGGCATATCCCAAGAGACATCTTGGCACAATGGCACAATCTGTAGGAATACTCATTCTTTTTCTTATTATCACCCCAAGCATCGGGCACATCCTCCACCCACGTGACACAGCGGAATCCATCTCTGCAATCGCAATCTCTCTGAATGAACCTTCCGTCTTTGGTACGACAAAGATAGACCATGTTCGCAAGCAAGCACATGCGAAACAGTATATTGATACTGCAATAACTTCTGGTATACAAACTCATATACTTATTCTCCCTGAAGATACCGGCCTCCTTGGCTCACTTTCACCTGATGCACGTCGTCAACTTCTTGATCCTCTTGCGCTATCTTCATCATTTCTTGCTGTTGATTCAGAAACAAAACGTACAGAAAACGGTTCTCTCATACTCACCGCGCAATACATAGACCCAACGGGAACACTTGTGGGGCAAGGTCAAAAACGTTTTCTCGCCCCCTTTGGTGAATATCTTCCTTATATAGCAACGGTTTTTTCAAGAACCTTTGGTCAGGAACACTGGTCTGAGACATTTACAGCACGACGTGGATATACCCCTGGGACAATTATTGAAAGTGTTCCCTCAGAAAACATATTTTCACTCACAGTCTTATTTTGTTCAGAAATAACACCTAACTCTCTCTACACAAAAGCATCACAACAAGGTTCTACTGTCTTTGCAAACGCCGCTTCACATAGTGCATTTAATGGACACCCACTTCTTACTACCTACATGCTACGAAAAGCAAAAATACACGCAGTAACACACGCGCGTCCCTTCATACAAGCAGGAAACATGACACCCTCTTTCATTATTAATGGAGATGGACACATGATTACGTCTTCTCTTCGTGGAGAAACTGGTTTTATTTCTGGAAACTTTTTTCTAAAAAAAGGACACACAGTTGCTGACCATATGGAAATGTGGGTAATAATACTCTCAGTAATCATCATACTTATCTGGAATAAACGGTATACATAAAAACTTATACCCGTGTAGTAATACACATCTGCACTTTCTTGACAACACTTCTTTCTGTATAATGATATCGTATGCACCGACCCATATCTTCCTACTTACCGAGTAGGCAATTCGGCATCATTGTACTTTTCCTTATTATTGTAGGAAGTTTTTATGCATATACACATCTGACAAAAACACCAAACGGTAATACTCCTCTTTCTACACAAATGCTTTCATATATCCCCGAAGGATATGACCCATATGCCGACAATGACGGCGATGGACTCGCTAACTGGGAAGAAGCTATGTGGGGGACCAACCCAAATGCTATGGATACGGATGGGGATGGAACAACTGACAATGTTGAACTTGCGCTCAACCGCAACCCTCTTGTAAATGCCACCGACGACTCTCTTTCAACATACCCTGCAATTCCGTCTCTTGAAAGCGCTGATACGGGCTATGCGGGTCGAACTGCTGGTATCGCCCAATCGTTTGCAAGTCAACTCTACGCTATTGGTGTATCAGGAAATGACACATCGGTAAATGGATCAGACGTACTCAACAATATTATCAAAACTGAACTCGCACAAGGAAAACTTGTAGATGAATATGTCACAAAAGACGTTCTCTCAGTAGATGATTCTATGGAATCTTACCGTGCTTATGGAAATGCGTTTGGAAAATTTATCAATACCTATAAAGAACGAAATGAACCATACGCAACGGCAGAAATTATCAAACGAGCATTTACCACTGAAGATCTTCCCTCACTTTCCGCACTATCCTCATACGCAGCATTCCTGCAAGCAGAAGCACGTGTACTTGCTACAACTCCTGTACCAATAAGTTTTGTCGCGGAACATATTGAACTTGTAAATGGGGTACACAACATGGGAAAGGCGTTCACTATATTAACACAATCTGCTCAAGACCCATTTATGGCACTACTTGGACTGGGTGAGTACTCAACGGCGTATAAACGTTTTACTGAAACAATTGACACATTCACCTCAGCATCCGCAAAACAAAACACATCATTTTTGCCTGAAGAACCAGGATTTATGTTCATACAAGAATAACCCTCTCATATATGTCATCTGTCTCCTCTATATTCTTCTCGTGTCCGTTCAAACGTTTTATCGCGTCACTATTTCTTTGCAGTGTTCTCCTTACAGGAACCTTAGCAATTCCTTCACGGGCACACGCTATTCCTGTTGTTGTTACGGCAGACATACCCCGCGACCCGAAAGAACTCGGACTTGATGCTGTCGCATGGATGGTTGCCAAAATACTTGTGGGTACATTACTCCAAGAACTCCGTGGTTTTATTAGTACAGGACATTTTGGCGATCCGCTTGCTATCGTTGATATCCGAGCATTCTTCGGTAAATTAGCACGTGACACAACGATGGCATTTATGGGAGATATTGAAAACATTGATATCTACCAACCCATCAAACAACAAATACTCCAAAACCTTGCAAGAAGTTACACGTCATACACAGAGGAAATGACAAGCACCATACAAGATGTTCTTATTGTGCCCGAAGATTTTACAGATGACTTCCTCAAAGGCGGTTGGGTTGGTTTTATGACACTTCTTGAGCCACGCAACAATATATACGGACAACTTTATATGGCAAAAGATGTGGAGTCACGAAAGATTGCAGCAAGCTCTGGAGAAGTAAAAGACGAACTCTCACAAAGTGGGGGACTGTTATCTCTCCCTGGCAAATGTCTTGAATATGCAGTAACTACAACATTTTCTGGAAATACCACAACAACTACACCAGGAGCTTGTGTTCGTTGGGAGCGCGTCACACCAGGGCAATTTATCGCGACCACACTTTCTAATACCCTTGGAAGTCCTGTTGATTCACTTAATAATGCAGATGAAATATCAGAATTACTTGCCGCGGCTGTTAATGTTCTTGTAAGCGATATTATTATGAAAGGTGTTACTATCGTAAGTAGCGCGGCAAATAATGCTGTGACAGGCGCCCTCACAGGATCGGGCTCTAGCTCAGGGCCATCATCAAGTTCCTCATCGTCTGGAAATCTCTCTTCGGACAAAGCACCTCTTATTACTGCAATAAACAATGACATCACGGCACTCACACCACTCATCACCACAAGAGCATCATTAGTAACTGCCGATGCGTCCGCAGCAAATACTATTGCCAAAATTGATACACTCCTTACAAATACGTTTTTTGACTCAACAATACTCTCATCTTACCGAAACGAACTCACTGTACTCCGTACAACAATCAGTACACATATCGCTCGCATTGATGAAGTGGGTGTAACAAGTACTTATCTCACTTCACTTCAAACAATCAAGACAAATGTTCAAAACGCAAATTCCATCTCAACAATGCTTGCTGCATATTCGGCATACAACGATACCGCAACGACAGTTGATATGACTGCCGCGCGTAAAATTGCTTTCCAAACAGATGAACTTCTCATCCCTGCAAACCGTGTAAATGAAATAACCTCAGCGGTAAACGCTCTTCCTGTAAATTAAAAGGCAGCATACACTTCTCACCACCAAAATACCTATCACTGTGCCTCTCGTTGAGGCACAGTTTCGTATGCTGTACGAGACATAACCTCTATCACACAATCTATACATATGTACTCGTATGACAGGAGACTATTACCGACATAAAAAGCACCTTTCAGACACAAGATGTTTACCCACACTTGCTCTTGACAAAAAGTATATATTGTTTATCCTTGAGACAGGAGCACATCAAACAAAAAAACAACAGATGCCGACGCTCCGCCGGCATCAATAAAGGAGGCAACAATGAAAAAAACATTATGGGCGAAAGCCCTGGTCATAGTCGCCGTGTTCTTTGTCGCGGCGTGCTCAACAAACACTCCTCCGACTGCGCCGGAGGGAGCAATTTTGCAAAAGGAGACTATTGGTGACCACGCCAACATGTCTCCCTCTGAGATGCTTGATGCATGCATCTCAGTCGGGAAAGACATGTCTTTCCCGGAAAAAATAGATATGATAGAAAAACTTCCCCCAAATGGGGAAGTTTCGAGAGAAATAGAATTTCTCAAAACAGCATATTCTTATACGAGATTATCTATTTTGAGCGATTCCCGCATGGCCCATGGACAGATGCGGGATGCGCTCGGGGTATCTGAATTACCTCCAAACATAGAGAGTTTTATATCCGCTCTCTATGACAGAGCATCAAAGGAGGGGAAGGATTCTCTCCCTGGAATAAATGACATTCTTCCAGGGATTATAAAGAAAGGATACTTTCTCCCTTAAAAACTACAGACCGGCTTTGCCGGTCTTTTTATACACAACTATTCAAACATATTTATTACATAAACACATGATATCTGCTATACTTTACCTATCATGTTAGACGGTGGTATGTGTCATATTCGTCGATTCTTCAACACATTTCCTTTGGTGATGTTGTTTAGTTTGATTGTTATATGTTCTCCTTTGTCCATTGAAACACCTTCTCATTACATTAGCGCATCAGATTACAAACAAATAACTATACGCACACCTATTGCTTACGCAGATGATGGAGACGGAATGAACATAAACAATCCTTTTGGACCCGTTTTTACATGGGGCATAGGTTGGATGGGACTGCAATTTCAATTTCACATAGAAAACGTCATCGGATGGATAATGTACGGTCTTTTTCTTGTTGCATCATATTTTATGATTGCTTCTGGAATCCTTTTTGACGTCATGCTCAACTTTGGACTCAATCCAGAAGTAATGAAACAACCATTCGTCCAAACAGCATGGACAGGTATACGCGACTTGGTAAACATGCTGTTTATCTTTGTCCTCATTTATATTGCCATTGCTACCATTCTTGATATTGGCAAACATAATGCAAAATCAACTCTCACCAAACTCATTATCGTAGCACTGCTCATCAACTTTAGTCTCTTTGTATCACGAGCAATTATTGACGCAGGAAATATTTCTGCTCTCTTCTTTTATGATGCTATAGAAATCAAAGATGTTGAAAATCTGGCAGGGGACGCACAAGCAGCACTTGCCATGCAAAACCTCGTCCTTACCAATGGACAAATCAAAGGGGTATCTCTCGCCATCATGTCAACCATCCATCCGCAACAGATACTCATAAACTACCAAGGAAAATACACGGAAAACAATAAAAATCCAACAGGAAACGATGCATGGAAACTTGTTTTCTTATATCTTGCCTCGACCATCCTTGTTGGTTTTATCGCTATTACCTTCCTCCAAACAGCGTTTCTCTTTCTTTCACGTATCGCCATCTTGTGGATTCTCATGGCGTTTTCTCCATTCATGTTCGCGGGAACAATCCTTCCTGAAACAAAGTCGTATGCAAGCAAACTCTGGAAGGAGCTTATAGGAAAATCATTCTGTATTACTATCTTTCTCTTTTTCTTGTGGCTCACTGTTCTCTTTGCTAATCCTGCAGCAGGGGGCACAAGCCTCTTTGCCAAAGACACCTCAAGCACAAACTTCCTCCAATTCATTGTCCTTCTCACACTCAAATTTGGCGTGATTATCATTCTTCTTAATTATGGGAAAGAATTGACAAAAAAACGCTGTGAATCATTTGACGGAAAAAGTTTTGACTTTGCAGGCAAACTCCTGGGTGGACTTGGCGCCGTTGCTGGTCTTGCTGTGGGAGGCGGTGCTGCTATGGCGGGACGAGCAATAATAGGGAGAACCACCGCTGGCGCGCTTAACACGGTAGGGAAATCTGGTATGACAACACGCCAATCACTTGCTTCAGGGAATATGCTTCAACGAGGCGCTCTTCGTGTGCTTGAAAAAACAGAAAGTTCCTCATTTGACGCACGCAACACTCGTCTCGGTAAAACAGCAGGGAATATCTTAGGGACAAATCAAAAAGGCATTTCTATGATCGGCTCTGCTGGACAACGTAAACCAGATGAAGGATTTACTGCGGATGTAAAAAAGAAAGAAGACTACTTCAAGTCCATTGGCAAAAAACTTGGTGACCCCAACGACAAAGACCCAGCAAAAGCCGCCGCCGCAAAAGCCGCCTTGGAGCGTTTTGAGAAAAAGATGGATAAGCCAGCAATGAGTCGCGCGGAAGAACAACTCTTGATTCAATCGCCTTATTATAGAATGCTCAAACGCGCCAGCAAAGGAAAAGATATCCTCACCAAACCACCTGAGGTTAGAGAGACAACAGAAACACTCCCTGATGGAACGACGGTAACAAAGAAGGTCTTTAAACCAGCTGAACAAATGAGCAAAGAGGAATCAAAAGAAAAAGCAAAAGAACTCCTTACTGAGTTTAGAAAAGAAACACTTTCAGAGTCTAGAAAGACTATCGGACAAACGTACGATGGAACACTCACGCAGATTGGCAAAACACGAGCAGCAGAAGATGCGCGTAAGTCGCTTGAAAAAGCCGCAAAACTTGACGAAAAACGTGCTGTTACAAAAGACCAACGCGACAAAGACGAAAAGCAATACAATGACCTCAAGGGTCGTTATGACGCATACCACGCAAATGACTATCGCCCCGGGAGAGAGTCCGACCCAAGCAAACCAGCGGATTATGATGTCTTCGTCGGTGTGTTCAACGCACCATCAAATACCACGCCAAGTGGATATAGTGAAGCAGTAGAACGGAGTGTAAAAGAAATTGAAAAGAAAACTGACAGACTCACAACCAATCTCAAGATGCTACGTGAAGAAAACACGCGTCACAATAGTCAATTGGGACAACTAAAAATAGAACAACTAAAAGCAACAGGTTCTGAAATAAAAGAATCCTTTGCAAAAGAATATACGCGCGTTCAGAAAGAGCGAGATGCGACAAACACCAAAATTAACGAGACATCTAAAACGTTATCTGCCATAAAAGAGAGAACCGATGAAATGAAACAACTCATAAAACTCTCAGAGACTATGAATCGCTACGCAAAAGATGACCTTAATGAGATGAAAAAACCTTCACCATCTGAGAAAAAAGATGATGCAAAGAAATAATATCTTTTCACCCTCTCTACATATTCACTATTATTCAACCATCACAAAAACCTATGATTACGGACAACTTCACCCACGAACAAATTGAGCGTGCATTTGCAACCCTTCCTGAAGGTGTGCGCGCGGTACTTCTCGCTACAGAAACAGGAGATGCGCTCATCCGCATAGGAAAGACGCATAATCTCCACATAGATCAAACAGCATCACTAGAAGACGTTACCACACTCACACTCTGTGGACTCATTCCTCGTGAGCGCTTTACCGCAACAATTACGTCAGAACTTCATATCACCCATGAACAAGCGCTTGCTATAACAGAGCAAGTAAACACTGACATTTTTTCGCGTATTCGTACATCACTTGAGTCGCAAACAGCAACAAACAATATAGACACATCATCTTCCGATATACCTAAAGAAGCATCCCTTGATGAATATATCCCATCACGTGATGATATTCTCAAAGAAATTGAGACACCAACACCTACTCCTGATATGGTACGTATTCCTATCACCAAAGAGCCTTTGTCTCCAGCCACAACACCAGAGGTTACACCAGTTGTGCGTAGTGAATCACTCCCCGTGGAAACACCTCTACATGACGTCATGCTTGTACCACCAAAACCAGCCGTGCCACAATCATCTACACCATCGGTCCCCATTCTTGACAAACGCCTCTCCGAAGAAATACACACTCCTATAGAAAAAACATCTCTACCTCCAACTCCACCTACTACCCCTCCACGTATCGATCCGTATCGTGAACCAATGATGTAATATTCGGGCGTACTTCACACAAAAGAAGCGCCTAAAACAAAACATACATGCAGTTTCAAACACCACAATTTATTGATGTTGAAGATAAAATCTTTGGACCTCTCACATTCAAACAATTCCTCTATCTCGCTGGGGGAGGAGGTATTTCGTTTGTTATCTATAGCTCTCTTCCATTCTTTCCCGCGGCACTTCTTATCCTTCCTATCGGAGCGCTCTCAGTCTCTCTTGCTTTTGTAAAAATAAACGAACGTCCATTCATCGATGTTCTTGAAGCTGCGTTTAACTATACCACCAAAAGTAAACTCTATATTTGGAAAAAAGAAAAAAAACCTCTCCCCACCAAAACAACAGCACCAATAGATAGTCCTCAAATAAAAGCACCGACATTATCACAAAGCAAGCTTCGTGATATGGCATGGGGACTTGATGTCCACAAACATATTGGTCAATAATCATACACATCTTTCTCTATGCCCACACCACAAGCATCACAACAATTCGTCCCCATAAAAGAAATCCGTGACGGTGTTGCTGTTATGGAAGACGGCTCGATAAAAGTCGTTCTCATGGCGTCGTCTATCAACATGTCACTCAAATCGCCTGATGAACAACAAGCGGTGTTGTTACAATTCCAAAGTTTTCTCAACTCGCTAGATTTTTCTCTTCAAATATATGTCCAATCACGTCGATATGATGTTCGTCCATACATTGCCCTCCTTGAAAGCAGAGAAAAAGAGCAAATGGACGACCTTGCAAAAATACAAATACGCGAATATATAGAATTCATCAAAACATTCACGGAACAAACAAATATTATGACAAAAAATTTTTTCGTGATAATAACATACGAACCATCAATCATTGAAAAAAATACATCATCTATTGAGCGTCTATTCGGAAGTAAAAAAACAAAAAAACAATCTGATGAAGATGCGTTCTCTATCAACAAATCTCAGCTTGAACAACGCGCATATATTGTCCAACAAGGACTTGTCCGTTCTGGTATTCGCACAACACTACTTGGTACTGAAGAATTGGTTGAATTATTTTATCGTATTTTTAATCCCAGCGAACAAGATAAACCTATCGTCGCGTAACCCATACGAAACATATCTGTTTCGTGCTACACTATACTTCTTACTATGGATATTCTTGATACATTAGGCATACGCAAGAAAGAAAAAGAATCGGAAATCACCCCGATTCTTCCTCATGAAATATATGAAAACGCAGTTCTTGAACTCAAAGATATTATTGCTCCGTCTGCCCTTAAAATAACTCCTGGGGAACTCAACCTAGGAGACCGTGTCGCACGCACATTTTTTGTTATTTCATACCCACGCTACCTCTCTGACAGTTGGTTTTCTCCCATTATTAATCTTGATGCAGTATTTGATGTCTCTATTCATATCCACCCCGTTGATACGGCTGACATCCTCCGAAAGTTCCAAAAGAAAGTAGCAGAAGTAGAAAGTCAAATTATGATGCGTGAACAAAAGGGAATGGTACGTGACCCTAAACTTGCTGCGGCATATGAAAACCTAGAATCTCTCCGTGACCAGCTCCAACAGGCACAGGAACGTCTGTTTGATGTAGGTCTCTACATCACCATTTATGGCAATTCAATAGAAGAAATTGACCGCGTGGAATCTCAGATAAAATCAATGCTCGACTCAAAATTGGTCTATCTTAAACCAGCACTCTTTCGTCAAGATGAAGGGTTTAGAAGTGTCATCCCCGCATCTTCTGACATTCTCCAAGTTAATTCAAAACTCAACTCCACACCACTCTCAACCGTTTTTCCTTTCATTTCCTTTAACTTAACCGCGGACAGAGGTATTCTTTTTGGTGTCAACCGTCATAATTATAGCTTAGTGCTCTTTGACCGTTTCTCTATGGAAAACTATAACTCTGTTGTTTTCGCAACATCAGGGGCAGGGAAATCATTCGCAACAAAACTAGAAATCCTGCGTACGCTCATGTTTGATACTGAAATTATTGTCCTTGACCCTGAGCGTGAATATGAATTTATGGCTGAATCAACCGGAGGCAGGTATTTTAATATCTCACTCACTTCACCACACCACATTAACCCATTTGACCTTCCTATCCCGGGAGACGGAGAGACTGCGGCAGATGTGCTTCGTGCCAACACCATCGCACTTGTTGGCTTATTCCGTATTATGCTTGGTGGGCTTTCTCCTGAGGAAGACTCTATTATCGATCGTGCAATCACGGAAACATATGCTCTCAAAGATATCACTTCAGACTCTGACTTATCTCGTATCGTCCCCCCACTTCTTTCTGATTTTGAAATGGTTCTTTCCGGGATGGAAGGGAGTGATTCTCTTATTAATCGCCTCTCAAAGTTTACCCATGGGACATGGGCGGATTTCATCAACCGTCCAACAAACGTAAACATCAATAAGAAATTTGTTGTCTTTTCTGTTCGCGATATGGAAGATGAATTAAAAACCGTTGCAATGCATATCATTACACACTTTATTTGGAATACCGTGCGTAAAGAACTCAAAAAGCGCCTTCTTATCATTGACGAGGCATGGTGGATGATGAAATCTGATGATACCGCATCGTTCCTTTTTGGTATGACAAAACGAGGTCGTAAATATTATCTCGGCGTTGCAACTATTACCCAAGATGTCTCGGATTTTCTCCGATCTCCGTATGGGCTTCCTATTATCACCAACTCTTCTATTCAACTTCTTCTTAAACAATCACCTACATCCATTGACGCAGTTCAAAAGACATTTAATCTCACTGAAGAAGAAAAGTTTCTTCTTCTTGAATCAGATGTAGGGGAGGGGATCTTCTTTGCGGGGCTCAAGCATGTCGCGATAAAAATACTCGCATCATATACGGAAGAACAAATTATCACTTCTGACCCCTCACAAGTGCTCCGTATCAAGCAGGCAAAAAAAGACCTCGCACAACAAGAACAAACAGAGAATCCACATGATATTGCCGACATTTCCTAGTGATTGATGTCCTCTTTGTTTTTGAGTGCTGTCTATATGCGTGATATACTATATATATGTATGCATCTTTTATATTAACACGCTTCATACCTGTTGCTCTTCTTTCTTTTTTTGGCACATATCTTTCACTATGCTTTTTGCCTTCGCCTGTGCATGCACTTGACCCGTTTGTTTCCCTATCTATTACCCCACCCTATCCATCAGGGGGAGAAACTGTTTCATTGCAGGTTACGAGTTATGGCATTGACCTCTCTTCTGCAACAATCACATGGTATATAAATGGTGTACAAACTGAAAAAGCTGTGGGACTTACACAGAAAACACTTGTTGCGCGAGCAGGAAAAACAGATACCATCAGCGCGGTTATAACGGGAAGAGATGGCACAACGGTTGAAAAAAGTATTTTACTTTCTCCTTCTGATGTTGATATTGTGTGGGAAGCAATTGATTCTTATACACACCCATTCTACAAAGGAAAAGCACTTCCTTCTTCTGGAGGAAGTATTCGTGTCGTAGCAATCCCTCATATCATAAATGCTTCTGGGTCATTTATTCCCGAATCGGAACTTGTCTACACATGGAGCATAGATGGTTTTAAAAGAGACGTTATGTCTCAATCTGGGTATGGGAAACACACACTTTCTCTTGTAAAAAATATCCTCACAGAAAAAGAAACAGTTTCCGTTGACATCAACTCACGTGACGGCTCCCGCTCCGCAGGAGGAAGTGTCTCTATAATTTCCACAGAACCTGAAGTTCTTATCTATGAACATAGACCTCTTCTTGGTATATGGTACGCGCATGCAGTAGTTGACCAACTTCGTCTTTTTTCTTCGGAAATGTCCCTCATTGTTGAACCGTTCTTCTTCTCCCTTCCTACAAAAAATACCAACTTTTTACAATACACATGGACAATGAATGGAAAAAGGATTCCTACTGATGCTATGTCCCCACGCAGTGCCATATTTGGTGTTCCTCAAGGTGTATCGGGGAACACATCAGTATCCGTTAATATCACCCACCCACTCTCTCTTTTTCAATCTGCAGTAAGACGTATTACGGTTATATTTGAAAATGAAACAGGTTCAGGTATGCCATCATCATTCTCGTTTTAGATGTATCTACGAAATACCTATAAAATTTCCCTCATCATTATCCCTCATTATTGAAACATATGGACAAACGAACACTTCTTATTTTTATTACATCTGGGATTCTTATTATTTTTATTATTGGACTTCTTGTTGTCTTCTTGAATCGTACTGACACAACACAAGAAATGTCTGCTGGAACACCCTCTTTTTTCTCTCGACTTTTTGGAACAGACAATCCCATTGATGACATGATTTCCTTCGTTACAGGCAACAATGTGGGTACAAATACCACAACGGAGAATACTGGAGAAACTACTCTTCCTTTATTACGCCAAATCCACCCTCTTCCAGTTTCAGGTGCGACATTTATTACCATATCTCGTATTAGTGCAGAAGGAAAAACAGAATCAGTTCTTGGTGTGCGTGTCATGGAACGTTCCTCAGGAAACATTCTTGATATTCCCCTTGATGGGTCAAATACTCTTCGTATTACCAACACAACATTCCCTGGTGTTGAACAACTCTATTGGGATGGAGACGTCTCACACATGTTCGCGCGTCATCTTGATGTTGAATCGGGAATTGTTACTAATACATTCCTTAAAGTTATTCCCGGAAAAGAAGATGTGACGGGCACAGAAGAGGATGAATCTCAAGGTTCTCTTTCTGCAACATTATTCCCTCAGCAAATACTTTCTGCAACATCATCACCTGATGGAAAAAAACTTTTTACCCTTACATCTACGTCATCAGGAAGTGAAGGGAGTACTCTTCCCATTGATGGAACAGGTGTAGTAAAAAAGATTTTTTCTTCTCCACTTCGTGAATGGCTTATAGAATGGACACGCAATGACACTATCTATCTCTCCACAAAACCATCTTCGGGAATACCAGGTTATGCATATATGATTTCCTCAACGAATGGTGGACGTCCAGAAAAAATAGTGGGAAATATTCCCGGACTCACCATTCACATGTCTCCTGTTGCTCATCTTGGACTCATTGGATCAGCTGAAAAAAAATCTTTTTTTCTCTCTCTCTTTTCAAAAGGAATCTTAACAGATATGGGATTTGATACACTCCCTGAAAAATGTGCATGGACAGAAAATGGTGCGCGCGTCTACTGTGGTGTCCCCATATTCCCAGAGCCTGCACCATATCCAGATGCATGGTATAAAGGTCTTGTCTCATTCACTGACGCAATATGGTATGCCAATATTGAAACAGGGGAATACACACTCCTTGCTGATACAGGTGCGTACGACACACCTCCACTTGATATTATACATATATCAGTGAGTCCCAATGGACAATTTCTCCTTTTTACCAATAAAAACGATGGTACACCGTGGATATTTGAAATAACAAAACAATAACTTTACTAAAAAACACCTTATATATTTAAGGTGTTTTTTAGTAAAGTTATGGGGAGCATTGAGGTAGCAGAAAATGAACTACCCCGCAGCAAGCTACGGGGTATCACCATACTTTTTACACAAAACAATTTACGTTACTTTTCGCAGCAAGCTGCGGGGAATTGAACCCTAAAAGAGATTAAAAGCCTCCTGTATCAACTTGTTTGTCAATATTTTTTTCAGGAGAGTACTTTACCACAATGTGTCGCTCATGACCTCTTCCCACTGATTCGGTTGTTACATCTGCCATATCCGCAATTGCCGCATGAATAATCATACGTGCATATCCATCCATCGGTTCAAGTTCAGAGTCCGCCGCGAGCGAACGAACACGATCGGCTATCATACGTGCTTGACGGCGTAATGATTCATTTCTCTCTTCTTGATACCCATTCACATCAATACCAAACCTACCATATGTGCCCGTCTCTTGTTCAACAACACGTTTCACAATATGGTTGAGTGCCGCGAGATTTGCACCATCACGACCAATAAGTTGTCTCCCGTCATTGATATGTATTGCATACACAACCCCCGTCTCATCAGACATCATAGAGACAGACGCTTCCGTATATCCCATAACTGAAAGAAGCTCTTCAATGATTGTAGTGACAGGACGTTCCATGGTGTTATGTAGTGACACTTTTTGAAACTTTTCGATTCACAAAAAGTTCATGAATAATAGTAAAGATGTTCCCTGTAACCCAATACAGTGCTACTGCTGCAGAAACAGAGTACGCAAAAACAGCAATCATAATAGGAAAAAAATACCGCATTTGGAACTTCATATTTTGTGCCAAATCATCCTTAAATGACCCCGTGCTTTTTAGTGTCATTTTTACCCCAGGCATGGCAATCGCGGATTGAATATATTGTGTTATACCAGCAAGAAGCGCAAGAATAATACTTTTTCCTGTCATATCAAGAATACCGAGAAAATGTGTTTGTACAAGTGCAGGGAAGGGGGTAAATGGATATAACAATCCAGTATCGGCAATAGAAGAAAGTGCCACATATGCCCCATGCAACATAGACGTATCAGCATGAATATCCTTAAACACCCAAAAAAGGCCGAGAATAACTGGCAACTGAATAAAGAGGCTCAAACACCCTGTCGCGGGGTTAAGACCATGTTCTTTATATAAATCAATCATTTTTCGTGCTTGCGCTTCTTGATCACCTTTATGGTCTTCTTTTATTTTACTGAGTACCGGCTCAAGTTCTCGCATTTTAGCTTGTGTTTTTGACGACGCATGTGTAAGAGGAAAAAGGACCAGACGAACAATAATTGTAAGGAGAATGATAGCAATACCAATATCCGCCCACGGGGAAAGGGAGGTGAGGAACACGAGAGCGTTGAAAAGGGGAATATAGATAACGGACTCGAAAAAACCTACCATATTTCCGTATTGTACGCTTCTTTTCCTGTTTGAGCAAGGAAAAATATGTTACGGCATATCAACCGACGGGGGAGTGCCTTTACGACACCTACCAATACGTCGCATTCCTTTGACAATCCCTTTTTGTACACCATATTTCTCAATAGCAAGGATCATATACTCCGAACATGTTGGGTAAAACACGCAGGTTATCCGTGGTTGAATAGCACCTATTTTTACAAGAATATTTTTGTCTGGTGAAAGAAAAAATTGATATATACGGACAAACCACACGATTATATTTTTATGTATATTTTTTACTAAAGACATAGTAATCCCGCTTGCTTGAGAAGAATAGTAACATCCGCAAGAATAACATTATAGGAAATATCAGAAGAAACACCTTTTTTAAGAGAAAATATACATCTATATCCTTGTGTTATTTGTCCTCTAAACGTCCCAATCGCTTCGTATATGCGACGTCGCATCTTATTACGTGTGGGGGCGTTTGTTCCTTTTTTTGACACAATAACAGCAAATTTTGATAGTTTTTCATTATAACAAGGAGATATTGCAAGTGTAAGTCGTTCAGTATGAAATACACGGAGTCCTATTTGTGGTAGGGGAATATCATGACTAGTAAGTCTTAGGTGTTTAGAAAGCATACCCCCATCATAAACAAATACCACAATCTTGAAAAGGTTGTGGTATTTGTTTCTCATTTATTGTATTACACAGAAAGCTTTGCGCGCCCTTTACGGCGGCGGTTTTTAAGGATTGCGCGTCCTGAAGGTGTTTCAGAACGAACAAGAAAACCATGTGTGGTCGCACGCTTTCTTTTGCTTGGTTTATATGTTTGCGACATAGTTGCATTACTATACACCATAGTATGAAAAAAGCAACATATTCGCTATTCCAACATGAAAAAATCTGTGTGCTATGTATAATGTATATGTGTATATGCGTATGTTTATTGAGTTGTTATTTATATCATTCTTTATCCACAACTTATCAACAGACTTTTCCCATGTTCGCAAGTTTCCACTTCCTATCCACCCGTATATAATTACATGCACGTTCGTAACGATTATCAATCAAATCAATCCTCATCTTCATTATGTCGGATCAAACTCAACTTTGGAATAGTGTACTCTCCGATATGGAAGCAAACCTCTCGCGCGCAAATTTTAGTACGTGGTTTCGAAACACTTATATTGCGAAACAAGAAGAAGGTATGATCACAATTGCTGTTCCTAATGAATTTGTGAAGGAATGGCTTTCCACAAAATTTCATAAAATGATACTCAAATCATTACGTGAATTATCTGATGGTGTACGTGGTGTAGAATACATCATTCATAAAGGTGAGAAAAAATCATCTCCTGATCTTCCTCATACAAAAACAATGTGTTCTTCTGAAGAACTTCCTTTATCTGACTTATATATTGATAAACAAAGTAATTTAAATCCAAAATACACATTTGACTCATTTATTGTAGGGTCATTCAACACACTCGCATACGCAGCATCTCAAGCAATTATCAAAAAACCTGGTATTGTGTATAACCCATTTTTTGTGTATGGAGGAACAGGAGTAGGGAAGACACACCTCATACAAGCAATTGGTAATTATCTCAAAAAAGATATGGGAAAACATGTTATGTATCTCACATCAGAAAAATTCCTTGTTGAATATATTTCTTCTCTTCAAAATGACACAGTAAATGTGTTTAAAGAAAAATATCGTACGTATGATGTTCTGATTATGGATGATATTCAATTTCTTTCCAATAAAGAAAAAACTCAAGAAGAATTATTTCATGTGTTTAATGCTCTCTATGATGCGAATAAACAGATTGTTTTCTCATCTGATATGCACCCTAACTTCATTCCTGGACTTGAAGCACGTCTTAAATCACGCTTTAACGCAGGAATGATTGTAGATATCAGTCAACCGGAATTTGAAGCACGAACATCTATTTTCTCTATGAAAGCACAAGAGAAAGGACTTCTTCTTGATCCTCAAGCAATTGAATATCTTGCTATGACTGTTGAAGGAAATATTAGAGAGTTGGAAGGGGTATTAAACACAGTATCTTGTCATGCACAAATAAAACACAATATCATCACACTTGACGATATTAAAGCTATTGTTCGCGGAACAAATAAGCCAAAAAGTATTATTTCCTTCAAGGATGTTACAAAAATAGTTGCTGGTTTCTATAGTATTGAAGAAAAAGATATCTATGAAAAAACACGAAGAAAAGAGGTGGTAAAACCACGACAAGTCGTTATGTATTTATTGCGTGAGGATTATAATGCATCATATCCACTTATTGGGAAAAAGTTGGGTGGACGTGATCACACAACAGTGATGCATTCATACGAAAAAATGAGAAATGATTTATCAAATGATGATATGTTACGAAATGAGGTTGATCAAATACGTGCTCTTCTGTAGAAAACTTTGTGGATAATCTGTGAAATTATGAAGGATAGTGGTATATAAAAGATGTTAATACTATGTGTATATCAATTATTTTCTTTATACATATAGTAATGTATGTATAATTTGTGTAGACTCACAATCACACCTGTTGATGAAATAGTATTGTCATTACATAGTATAGTTGTGTTATCCACTTATACACGTATATAATAGTAATAATATATATCTATATATTATAAACATAACCTTTCCACACTATGACAATTGTGCAAGAAACAATAAATGAATTTTCAGCATCATGCTCTCGCGACATGTTTGCATCTATGGTAACAAAAGCAGAAAAGATGACAGGGAAGAGCCTTTCTCTTCCTATCCTCGCGAATATGCTCATAGAAGTAAAAAATAAAATGCTTATATTACGAGCTACAAATCTTGATATTGGTATAGAAGTAGCTATCCCTGCAAAAACAATAGGAGAGGGGAGTGTTGCTATTCCCGCACATATTATAAATGGACTTCTTGGTACATTTGGAAGTACTGTAAAAACAGTCGAAATTGCCTCACAGAATGGCCATGTTGTTATTTCTGGTGGTGGAATCACTACAACCATTAAGGGAGCTCCTACAGAGGAGTTTCCAACCCTTCCTGTTGTATCTGAAGGACATACATTCTCTCTTGAAGCGAAAAAAATGATACTCGGACTAAAATCAGTTGTATATGCTTCTTCTGTATCAGATATAAAACCAGAACTCGCAAGTATTTATATATATCCAGAAAATGAAACCATTGTATTTGTAGCCACAGATTCATTTCGTCTTGCTGAGAAAAAAATAAAAGAAAAAAATGTTCGTGATTGGGGAGGAATACTCATCCCTTTTAAAAACGCACAAGAATTAATAAAAGTATTTGATGGAATAGATGATACACTTAATATTCGTTTTAACGATCATCAAATAGTCATTGAAAAAGAGGGTGTGTATGTAACCTCTCGTATTATTAACGGTACATTTCCTGATTATAAACAAATTATTCCCAAAGAACACACCACACAAGTGATTCTTTTGAAAGAGGATCTTATGAATGCTCTTAAAGTAAGTAATGTTGTCGCAAACACATTTCGTCAAACAATGTTTTCAATCAATCCAAAAGAAAAGAAATTTATTATTGAAACAAAAAATTCAGATATTGGTACCAGTGTTGTTCCTGTACAAGCATCATTATCTGGTGAAGAAATTGATATTAGCGTTAATTACAAATATATAACAGACGCATTTCAAGCAATTTCAGCAGATAGTTTACAAATGTCATTTTTTGGAAAAGGACGACCAATTATCATTACCCCCGTTGGAGATGTGTCATTTATGTATTTAGTGATGCCGATGAATCGATAAACATATAGCAATATGTTTTCTATTAACTCTTTCCTTGAACGATTTACCCAATTTATTCCTGATACACATGTCGTCAAAAAAGCATGTGCTATGTCAGTATTGTCAGTGTGTGGTATATCGATTCCAGAAGATGTTATTTCATATAAACAAGGAACTATTTTTCTTACATGTCGTCCAACAATAAAAAATGAAATACTTCTTCATAAAAAAGAAGTATTAGAAGATATACGCAAACATATACCTGATATACATATTGAACGTATCATATAAAAACACACATCTTGTATGATGTGTGTTTTTATATGATAGTACTACTATTATTCAATAATACGTATTGGTAATGTTGTTTCGTTTTTGTTATAGAGGGCATCATACACAACAATAGAGAGGGTCTGTTCTCCTATTCGTTGTCCTTGTTCTATGAGTTCAGGAATAAAAGAAAACGAAAATGGCTGTGTGTGTGTTGATCCAATAAGAACACCATTAAGAAAGAAATCGGCGCGGGTGAGTGATGATGTGCTTGAAAGAGAGATAGTTATTCGTTCCCCTTTTCCAAATGTTTCATTTCGTCTCGGTTCTGTTATGGTGATTGAGGGTTTACTCGCTGTTGTGTGAATAGTGTCATAATAAGACGGTTTTCCAGAACTATCACCATCACGATATCCTTGTTGTGCCGCCCATATACGTACAGGATATTCCCATAATGAAAATTGCGGGTCATTTGCTGGGTTATCTGTTCGTATATGTGTCGGATTATCTTTATCGACCCAATATAATAATGAATGAACATTTGTAATAGCGCGTTCTTCAATTGTTTCTTGTGGAGTAAACTCTGTGGCGAGTCCACCACTTATCGTATCAATAAGATATGTTACACCACCTTTCCAAATACCACGAATAATTGGTGGTAAGTTAGGAGATGTTTCCGGTGCTGGATTGAAGTTTTCTGCTGGATATGTAGTGAGAACTGTCTGCATAAACTCGTTCCAGAGTGGTGCGATAATATATCCAGCAACTTTCTTTTCCATAGGTGAATTATCATTATTTCCTGCCCATGCACCAACGGCAAGTTGTGGAATATATCCTACAATCCACGCATCACGATAATCGTTTGTGGTACCTGTTTTAACCGCAACGTCTCGATCAGGAAAATTGAGATATGAATTGTCGCCAAATGCCGGAGCACGAGCAATATTATCTGATAACACATCAGAAATCATACGCGCAACACCACTATCAAGAACTGAGGATTCTATTGATTTATATTCTTCAAGTATTGTTCCATCTTGTTCTTCAATGCGAAGTATTCCAGTAGGAGGAAGGCGAATTCCTTCATGCGCAAATACACCATATGCGCTCGTCATATCAAGAAGAGATACTTCTCCACCACCAAGCACAAGTGTGAGTCCGTATCTATTTTTATCTTTAAGCCCTGTAATACCCATTTGTTTTGCTACATCAAGGGCATTATTAATACCAGTGAGGTAAAGTACTTTTACAGCAGGGATATTGAGTGACTGTGCAAGTGCTTCGCGGAGTGTGACAGGACCGCGATAGTTACCATCGTAATTAACTGGGCTATAACAATCATCAATTGTGGCACCTTCAGAAATAGGTGTCCCATCAGGAGAACATCGCGTATCAAATATTGTAGGAAGATCAAAGACAACGGTATCAGGAGTGTATCCTTTCATAAATGCAGCCGCATATACAAACGGTTTAAATGCCGAACCAGGTTGGCGGTTTGGGTCAATAGTCACATTAAAGTTCCCATCAATTTTTTCGTCAAAGTAATCACGTGAACCGACCATTGTGATGATTTGTCCAGTATTGGGGTCAATAGCAACCAATCCTGCATTTTCTGCGTTGAAATTTGTCTCATTCGCGAGTGCGTGTCGCTTCACAATCTCCTGTGCTTTTTCTTGAAGGTTCCAATCAAGTGTTGTGATTACCTTGAGCCCATCTTCTTCAAGTGCTGCTGAGCCATATTTCTCTTCAATGTATGATTTAATATAAAAAACAAAATGGGGTGCGCGCATACCAAATTGACTTTGTGGTTGAAACACAACTTCTTCAGTAAGCGCTTGTGTATAGGTAGAATCATCAATAACACCAAGTTCTTTCATACGTGAAAGTACAAGTAGTTGGCGAGTTTTAAGTTTATTCACATTATTTCCATACGGAGAATATCGCGTCGGTGCTTGAGGAATAGCGGCAATATACGCAGCCTCCGCAAGTGTTACATCAGAGGCATCTTTTCCAAAAAATTCACGTGTTGCTTCTTGTACACCATAAATATTTCCCCCGTACGGTGATTCATTAAGGTAAAGTGTTAATATTTCTTCTTTCGTCATGATTTGTTCAAGGCGAACTGCAAGAACCCATTCTTTGACTTTACGAGAAATTGTCTTTTCTTGGGTAAGCATGGTGTTTTTCACTGCTTGTTGGGTGATTGTGGACCCGCCTTGAGAAAAGTCCATGGAGAGTATGTTTACAATGACCGCACGCAAAAATGCGAGCGGACGAACACCGTGATGATTGTAAAACTCACTATCCTCTATGGCGATAGTTGCTTGTTTGATGAGTGGAGAGATTGAATCTCCTGACACCACAGTACGACGAATATCTTCATGGATGTCATACAGAAGGACTTCACCGGTGCGGTCATATATCTTTGTTGATTGGGCAATTTTTCGTTCAATAAATGAGTCAAAGTCAGGCATTGGCATGACACTCGCCCATATAATAAGCGCGCTTATTGAAAAAAGTGCAATACCACCCAATATACCAAGAACGGGGAATAATCGTTCTAAACGTTTTTTAAAATGGTATTTTTTGAGACGTGTCTTTCTTAAGAAGTGTGTAGCCATAGTATATGTATCATACCACAAAAAGAGCATGGTTTAATAACATATGGTGTATATATCTTTCAAAACATCACTATGTCATGTATAGTAGTATGTATGAAACAAGAAAAAGGAGAAATAAGTATTGATGATATATGTACACGAGGAGTTGCTCAGTTAACTGATCCTGAAGGATTGTTCCGTAAGAAACTTGAGGCAAAAATACGTGGCGAATATCCACAGGATATTATTGTAAAGTTTGGTGTTGATCCAACACGGCCCGACATTCATCTTGGTCATGCGGTTGCCCTGCGAAAATTACGGGCTCTTCAAGACATAGGATGTAACATTGTGTTTTTGGTGGGGGACTTTACCGCAATGATTGGTGATCCTACAGGGAAGAGTAAGGTTCGTCCTGAGATTGATCAAGTTGAGGTTGAGCGAAATATGAAGACATATCTTGATCAGATTGGCACTATTCTTCGTACAGATGCATTGTCATTTTCTTGGATTCGAAATGCGGATTGGTTTTTATCGGTGTCTGATATGGCGCCCAAAAAAGGACTTATGATGCGTTTTGGTGTAACACCTGTGAATCCATCATCATTTGTAGGGAAAGCACTGTTGTATGAAAACACCCGTATGCAGAAAAAGTTTCTCAGGCGTAAGGAATTAGTGGATATCACACTCCGTGGTTTTCTTGCCACACTTCGTGGTTTGACGCATGCACGTCTTATTGAGCGCGACATGTTTCAAGAACGTTTGAAAAATGGTGCAGAACTTTATATGCATGAAATGATGTACCCAGTACTTCAAGGGATTGATTCTGTTGTCATTGGGAAAGTATATGGGTCATGTGATGTGGAAGTTGGCGGCACTGATCAACTGTTTAATATGCATATTGGGCGTGATGTGATGAAAGCAAATGGTATGGAATCACAAGCGGTTATGTCTGTTCCCATTCTTCCTGGTACAGACGGGAAAGAAAAAATGAGTAAGAGTTTAGGGAATTATATTGGTATCACTGATGCACCGGAAGATATGTTTGGTAAAGTCATGTCCATCCCCGACAGTGTGATTGTTACGTATTATGAATTGACGACATTTACCCCAGAGGAAGATATTCGTGCGCTTGCGCCTCGTCTCTCTTCGGGGGAAGAAAACCCGCGCGACGCGAAACTTGCCCTCGCGCGCCAGATTGTCTCTATCTACCACGGAGAAGAAGCCGCGCGACGCGCAGAAACATCATTTGTGAACACGTTTAGCAAAAAAGAAATTCCCGAAACAATGCCTGAGGTTCGTGCTGAACATGGAGACATGCTCGCCGACATTCTTGTTCGTGAACATATTCTTGAATCAAAAAGCGCGTATCGTCGTCTTGTTGATGGGGGAGGTCTCCATATCCTTTCTGACACTCCTGATGTGGTATCTGATTATCACTACACCATCTCCCAAACAACAGCGTTTCGTGTAGGGAAACACGCATTCGTGCGTGTGGTCGTTGGGGAATAATTTCATACAAAAAACACATGAGATACATCCCATGTGTTTTTTGTATGAAATAATAGAGTAAAGATACTACTCTTACTTAGAATGTATCTTCATCGCCATAACGATCATACACGACCGCGTCAACATCATCGTATTCATTGGAATCTTGTTTTTCATCCTCGCCAAATCCTGCAAGAATGTCTAGTTCAGAATCTATAAAATCCTCCATAAAAGAATTTCAAATGCTTAATCTTATAACTATCTGTATTTGTACAAAAGAATGAGAAAGAATGCAAGTCCTTATGTTTGTGGATAGGTCGTTTTCCCAAACATTGCGAGCGCTGTCACACCAACGGCGATGGCGTCCATTTCATCATCAAGCATTGTTTCTTTCGGGAGTACTACTGTTTTCCGCACCATCATATCCACTTGTGCTTTATCTGCCCGTCCATATCCCGTTATTGCCATCTTTACTTGAAGAGGTGAAATGTCTTTCACAGGAAGTCCTGCTCGGGCTGCAGTAACGACTATAACACCACGTGCCTGCGCGACCTTGATAGCGGTTGTCTTATTTGCCGCAAAAAAGAGGTCTTCAACAGCACAAAAATCGGGCGTATGTGTTTTAATGACTTCAGCAAGAGCTTGTTCAATAGAAAGAAGACGTTCCGCGAAAGAGTGTGTCCGGTCAGTAACCACGCATGACGAGTGAAGAACAACCTCTTTTCCATTTTGTTTTTCAAGAACAGCAATACCTACGCGGTCAAACCCTGGATCAATAGCAAGAATACGCATAAGAGTAAAAAATCTAAATTACAAAATCCAAATTCCAAATAAATCTCAATATACAAACAATACGGTAATGTTTCAATGATATATACAACTTTTCTTCCTGTGTGAGTAGAAATAAAACGAGATAACAAATTTTTTATTGTCTTCGTATTTCTATTTTCTTATTTCATTGTTTACAGTTTTCTTCTTCATATTTCAATTTTCTTATTTCATCCTGTGCCGTTTATGGTTTTCTCCAACGTACAAGTTCGTACTTCGTAACCCTCATCTCTTCATTCACGTCCCGTTTCGTATGTTCCCCAACACCACGTAGGGTGCGGGGCAAGCGTACAAGTTCGTACTTCGTAACCCTTAATTCCCTGCACCACGTAGGGTGCAGGGCACGCTTGATTCGTGCTTCGTGATTCTTAATTCGAGTCTCTATGCCTATCACCTCTTTCCTACACATTCCTAGTTCGCATTCGTATATACTTCTTGTACATCATCATGTTCTTCAAGTGCTTCAAGAAGTGCTTCAAGTTTTGCTCCCTCTTCTTCTGAAAGGTCTACGGTCATTGTCGCCTCAAGCCCGTCATTTCCTTTTGTGAACATCCATATCGCTGACCCGGGGGCTGCGAGAGCGATACCGTTTTTTGATAAAAGGTGCTTTAATTCTTGAGCAGTACGGTTTTTATTGTCAGTAAGTCCATCAATAATGATACCGCAGCCTCCCGGGCCGTATGCTTCATATTGAACAAACTCCATAGTGGCAGCGTCTGCACTCATGCCTTTTTTTACCGCACGGTCAATATTGTCAGAAGGCATATTTTCAGCCTTTGCTTTATCAATAACAGCACGAAGTGCGGGTGCCGACATATCACCACCGACGCGTTTTGATTCTGTTGCGATGAGTTTGGCGAGTTTCCCAAAGAGTTTACTCTTTTGTGCATCACTCGCTGCTTTTTTGTGTTTGATTTTTGACCATTTATTGTGACCAGACATAGGTTAGGAGGTTAGGAAGTTAGGAGATTAGTAAATTAGGAGAATAGAAAGGTAGTAAAAAGAAATTACAGAAGTGTTGTTTGTAGATGTTCTGGTATGGGAATCCCTAAATGCTCGTATGCTTTGGGGGTTACTTGACGACCACGTGGGGTTCTTTCAAGAAGTCCAAGACGCATAAGATAAGGTTCGTGGACTTCTTCAATTGCGCTCTCTTCTTCGGCGATGGCGGCTGCGACAGTTTTGAGTCCCACAGGACCACCATGGAACTTTTCAATAATAGCACGAAGGATGGCGCGATCAGCAGAAGTAAGTCCGAGCGTATCCACCGAGAGAAGTGTGAGCGCGTCTCCAACAGCGCGTGTATCAAGTGTTGTCTCTCGTACATCCGCGAAATCACGACAACGCTTCAAAAGATAATTTGCGGTGCGTGGAGTAAAACGACTCCGTGACGCAATCTCCATTGCCGCGTCATCCATGAGTGGAACACCCAGTATGGAAGCAGAACGACTAACAATGCGGGCAATTTCTTCGTCAGTATAAAATTCAAGACGAAATGTTCCTCCAGAAAATCGTGATCTGAGGGGAGATGAAAGGAGTGAAATACGCGTCGTTGCGGCAATAAGGGTAAAGGGGGGCAGTTCAAGTTGAATGGTGCGTGCGGAAGGACCTTTGCCAACAATGATATCAAGAACACCAGACTCCATCGCGGGGTAGAGGATTTCTTCAATAAGTTTGTTGAGACGATGAATTTCGTCAATAAATAAAATATCTCCAGGAGAAAGATTGGTGAGAATAGACGCAAGATCACCGACCTTCTCAATAGCAGGACCAGACGTCATGCGCATTTGCGCGCGCGTCTCGCGCGCTATCAAATGAGCAAGCGTTGTCTTACCGAGACCTGGAGGTCCGTAAAAAAGAATATGCTCAGGAGTCTGGTTACGGTTTTTCGCGGCAGTGAGAAGGATGTGGAGATTTGTTTTTATACTTTCTTGACCAATATATTCGTCCCATGAGGCAGGACGCAATGTGTGATCGAGATTGCGATCTTCTCGGGTATCGGGAATACCAGACTCCTGTGTCTTCGGGGGAGTACTTGACATATTTTTACAAGTATGATAAGATAGATAGCGAAATGACAACAGTAATATCGTCGGATCACCACGTGAAATTGAGCGTATGATCCTCTAAGCAATGCGGGATTTGTCCAGGGACGGTCCGGTATTTCGTTTTTTATACGAAATGGCTCGACCTATCCCCAGGACCCTTCCTTCTTTTTAGTGCCTAACTTGAAAGTTTGCTTGGAGGATCATGCGCTTTTTATGTACCTTACGCTTATTCTCTCATGTTTCATCAACATCCACAACTCGACGAAGCTCTTCAAATGAGGTCAAACCAGTGCACACCTTTCCGACGATACCATCTTCTGCCATTGAGGGCATTCGTTGCGCGAGCGCAGCTTTTTTTATTTCTCGTTCAGTAATAGTATCACTTAAAATAACAGCTTCAATATGTTCGTCAGTGAGGATGCCTTCATATACACCAATGCGACCCTTATATCCAAGACCTCCGCACATAGGACAGTGATTTGTTGGGTCGATGTTCGCTTCAAAGAGTGTTGCGTGGTCTATTGTTTCGTTTGTACCACGTTTTTCATTATACCTACCAAGCGCTGCTGTGATGAGTGTATGCTCTTCTTGTGTGGGTATGTGAGGACGTTTGCAGACAGGACAAAGTCTACGAGTGAGACGTTGGGCAAGGGAGATATTAAGTCCTGACGTGATGAGTTTTGGATTGACACCGAGGTTAACGAGACGGGGAATAACACCTGCGGCATTATTGGTGTGGAGTGTTGAAAAGACAAGGTGCCCCGTAAACGCGGCATTCAGCGCAGTCTGCGCCGTGTCAGGGTCGCGGATTTCACCGACCATGATGATGTCAGGGTCTTGTCGGAGCGCGGTACGAAGCCCTTGGACGAATGTATATCCTTCTTTCTCATTAGTCTGCGTTTGAGTAATACCATTGAGGTGATATTCAATAGGGTTTTCAATAGTAATGATTTTAACATCAGGAGTATGAATATGACGAAGGAATGCGTACAGTGTCGTCGTCTTTCCTGACCCTGTGGGACCTGTGGTAAGGACAAGGCCATTTGGTCTGCTAATTTCTCGTTTGATTGCTTCAAAGAGTGCGGGGTTGATGCCAAGGTCATTAAAATTAAGGGCGATCGATTCAGGGTCAAGAAGACGCATGACAACTGACTCGCCGTTTTGTTCAGGAATAATAGAGGTACGGATATCAATGGTAGTATCCGCGAGTTTAACACTTAAACGCCCATCTTGGGAGTTTTTGGTAATATTCAATTTGAGCCCCGAGAGAAGTTTGATACGTGAGAGAATAAACCGATACATATCTGGATTGAGGTACGCGGTGTCAATAAGTACGCCGTCAATACGCATGCGAATGCGCGCTCGTGTTTCTTCTGGCTCAAAGTGAATATCGGACGCACCTATCGCAATAGCACCTCCAATAAGTGCTTCAAGAATACGTGAGATTTTATTCCGTGAAGTACCTGCGCCAATTTCTTCAACAAGATTGTTAATATTGGTAATGCTTTTGACAGTGTCAGCAGTTTTTGCAAGTGTGTCTCCTGCGATATCAAAGACACCTGCTTCTGTTTCTTGTGCGCGGGATATTTCTGGATAGAGTTCCCACGCGTGTTCAATACTGGTGTGTGAGACCATCACAATTTCTGGTTCATATCCACGACGTGAGAGGTCGTCGATAATACCGCGGACTTCTTGTTTGTTTGGTGCAAGGGAAGCGACTTTTACACGTTTCCCTGAAAGCGCATAGGGCGCAACGCCCGCGGCGCGGGCTTCTGCTTCAGGGATGAGACGAAGTGCATCGGTGTTGATGGATGCTGATGAGAGATATGCATGAGGAATACCGTAGCGAGTAGCAAGGAGTGCAACCAAGTCCTCTTCCTCTTTCTTTTTGAGTTCATTAAAACGTTCTTGTTGTTTCGGGTCTTGGAAAGTTACCATGTAAATAGTATAGCAATACTGGTTGCTTGTTACTAGTTTACTGGGTCTTATTGCTCGCGGTATATTGCGTTATGGAAGATGCCATCTCACTGTGGTGGCTTTTTCTTGTGTTTGTGATATCTTGCTTTCGGAACATATAAAAAAAGAAAGCCATGAAAAAATATGTTTTGTTTTTTATAGTGGTGTTTTTTACCGCTTTTGATGCTTCTGCGTGGGATCGCACAGAAGCAATACGTCAGTATCAAGAGGGATACAATAGGGCGCAGAGAGATTTTG
>Ga0209835_1000349_pt1 | contig 31587 bp, 30 predicted proteins | sample LakKivwa52mmetaG_FD_184138 | JGI IMG/M metagenome (GOLD analysis project Ga0209835, IMG submission 184138) | Anoxic lake water microbial communities from Lake Kivu, Rwanda to study Microbial Dark Matter (Phase II) - Lake Kivu water 52m metaG... | ecosystem: Environmental > Aquatic > Freshwater >... | reverse complement strand
GAAAACGCTGGTTCCAAAAAAATATGTACTTTTGCTCATTGTAGAAAGTTTTTGTGAAAGTGCAATCTACAACAATGGAGTCAATTTTTTTGATTGACTCCATTTAAATTTTTATCGGACAACAGTGATTTTTATTGAATAATTGGTACATTATTTTCAGTGTAGCACCACAATCTGGATTTTCTGATAAAAGCATTAAAACAAATTCAGATACAGATTTGTAAATTTACTGAAACTTAAATATGGCAAGGCAAAAACGTACTGCATTAAAAACTTCTCAATTATTAAACCGTTACTATAAAATAAGCAGATTTTACACCTTTTTAAAAGATACTGCCATTAAAGCTACCATAGTAATTGCCATCTTTGGTTTGATATTATTGGCATTGGAGTACTTTTTCTTAGATTTTAATGCCATTCTCGAAAATTTTGTTGCATCATATTCTGCCTTTACGGTTTTTATCAGTTTCTTTATTTCTGAGATTATTTTAGGACTTTTACCTCCTGAAATTTTTATCGCCTGGGCTGCAAAAACCGCTAACTCTTGGTTCTATCTATTCATTTTAGCAACTTTATCTTATCTCGGTGGCATTGTTGCATATTTTATCGGAAACCGCTTATATCTTATCCCCGCAGTAAAAAACCACATAGAAAATAAAATATCCCATCATATTGTTAATCTGAGAAAATGGGGTGGTTTATTCGTATTTATTGGGGCAATGCTGCCTATTCCACATTCAATAGTGAGTTTAGCTTCTGGATTGATAAAATACAAATTCAGCAGTTATTTATTGTGGGCATTGTTCAGGTACATACGTTTTGCCATCTATGCCTCAGTGGTTTTTCATATTTTTTAAGGACATTTCAGGATTAAGCTTTTGATTAAATAACTGATTTTCTCAAAAGGATTTTGAAACCCTGAAATGTGATTATCTAGTTAATTTTAAAATTTTTAAGATTATCCGACAACAAACGACAACAAACGAATGTTAAACGAATACAAGTATTTATTAACCGAATCAGCTGATTAGCATGCATTTACCTTTGTACCGAATTTCAAATTCAATTAAAAAATTTGGTAACGTTTAAATTTTAATGACATGAACAACTTAAGAAACCGTGTACAATTAATCGGACATGTAGGTGTAAATCCTGAAATCAGAAGCCTTGGAGATGGTAAAACCTTTGCCCGCCTCAACATTGCCACAAACGAAATACGCATTGGCAAAGACGGAGAAAAAATTACAGAAACCCAGTGGCACAACTTAGTTGCTTGGGGCAAAAATGCACAGTTTATTGAAAAATATCTGAATAAAGGTCAGGAAGTGGCCGTTGAAGGAAAACTCACCAGTCGCAGCTATGATGACAAAAACGGTGTTAAAAGATATATCACCGAAATTGTTATCAACGAATTGATGATGATTGGCAATAAAAAATAAACCTATTTATTCTTTTAATCAGAAAAAACAACCTGCTTGTTTCATTACAGGCAGGTTGTTTTATTTTTGCACATAATTTGAACAAACAAGCAATAAATTAAAACGAATGAAACGTATTGCAGTATTCACTTTCCTATGTGTTTTTTGTACTTTAAATCTGGCTTCATTTGCACAGGGCTACGAAATTAAAGTTAAATTCAATAACCTGAAAGATACAAACATTTATCTGGGATTTCATTTTGGCAACAACAAATATATCAAAGACACCGCAAAAGTTGACAAAAAAGGCCTTGCTATATTCAAAGGAAAAGAATTGTTACCTCCTGGTATTTATCTGATAATTACTCCTTCCCGTAATTATTTTGAAATCTTGGTTCGTGAACCGCTCATTTCCCTAGAAGCCGACACAACCGACCTTAGTGGTAAAGTAAAAATACTTGTTTCGGAAGAAAATAAGCTTTTTTATCAATATCTGGCTTTCATGAACTCATCTTATGAAAAACGACAAAAACTTCAAAAGAGGCTGGATGCAAATAAAAACAATAACGACTCAGCAGAAATTTTACGTTCTGCCATGGATGTGCTTGACGACAGCATTTTATCATACAGAAAAATTCAGATCAAAAACCACAGCAATATGTTTTTTGGAAAATTGCTGAAAATGATGGAAGAGCCGGAAGTACGGGAAAAAACTGCTAACGAAACCGATTCTGCATATGGTGCTTTTCTATATAGTTTTTATCAGGTTCATTATTTCGATAATTTCGATTTCAGTGATTCCTCTATTTTACGCACTCCCATGTATGAAGGTAAAATTGACAGGTTTATTGACCGTATGGTGATGAAAAACCCAGATAGTGTAAAGTGCAGTATTTCGCGTTTGATTGATAAAAGTATGGCTAACAGGGAAGTTTTTAAATTTACTCTCCTTAAAATGTTCAACAAATATGGCAACGAAATGAACACCTATATGGGTATTGATGTCATTTTTGTTCACCTCGCAAAACGCTACTATCTGAGCGGACTGGCATGGTGGACTGATACTACCCAAATGAAGAAAATTGCTGATAGAGTTTGGAATCTTGAACACAATCTGATTGGAATGAAAGGAAAGGAACTGATAATGGTTGACACCAGCAATCAGTTTAAATCGCTTTATCAGGTTAAAGCAATTTACACAGTTATTATTTTCTGGGATGTCAGTTGCGGGCATTGTAAGCATGAAATGCCGATTATTCGCGATTTAGCAATTAAAATGGGGAAAGATAGTCTGAAAGTTTTTGCAGTTCATCTGGGAGATAATATGTCTGATTGGAAAAATTATATTAACGAACAGAAAATGAATTTTATTCATGTTCATGACCCTCAGTATTATAGTAATTTCAGGCAATATTATGATGTGTATAAAAAACCAATTATTTACCTGCTGGATAAAAACAAAGTTATTCAGGCTAAAAACATTCCTGCCGACAAACTGAGAGAAATTATTGATTATGTAAATAAATATCCTATTCCTGAAAAAAAGCCAGGAACTATGTGTGAACCTTTACCAGCCCCAAAGCCAAAATGGTAATATTTTAAGCTTTTACTTCCTGATTGCGTGAAAAATAAGCACACAAAAATTATTATAATGATGATTCCCATATTATTATGGTCGTCATCTTTTGCATTAATACGTTCCTCTGTCATGTATTTTGGGCCGGGAGAACTTGCATTATTTCGATTTTTAACAGCTTCATTGGTATTAATTCCTTTCTTAATAATTCGAAAATCACGTCTTCCCGCAAACACAGACATTATTCCCTTTTTACTAACTGGTTTTATCGGAATAGGAATTTATCACTATTGCCTGAATGCAGGAGAAAGAAGCATTACTGCAGGAACAGCAGGATTTTTATCGGCTACAACACCCGTTTTCACAGCTATTTTTGGTTTTTTCTTTTTAAAAGAACAATCCTCTTTTAAAACATGGATAGGGCTTTTTGTGAGTTTATTGGGAATTGCCATTATTTCTTTTGGTGAAAGTGGATTCGGTAAAATTAAATACGGCACATTACTGGTGCTGGCATCTGCTGCTTCCGGAGCAGTTTATGTTATTTATCAAAAAAAACTACTTATCAAATACTCTCCTTTGGAAGTTACCGCATACAGTATTATTGCCGGCACATTCATTCTGATGTTTTATTTTCCAACAATGTTTAAACAAAGCATTTCTGCACCTTTAAGTGCTAATATAGAGGCTTTATATTTAGGTATTTTCCCGGCTGCCATTGCTTATCTGATTTGGACTGTTTTATTGCCTCAATTTCAGTCTGCCACGCATACTACTACCTATTTATACTTTATTCCAGTTTTTTCATCGGTTTTTGCATACCTTATTCTGCGTGAAATCCCACAACCAACTCAAATTTTAGGTGGTTTGCTCACCATGGCAGGGGTTGTACTCAGCAATTACAGAAAAAAAGAATACTGATTTTTGCAAAACTTGATTTTCTTTCATGCACTATCCTTTTCTTTCCTGAAAAGTTGAAATAAATATTGTTGCCATAATAATCAATCCTCCGGCTATCATTTTTACAGAAGGAACTTCGTTTAATAACATAAAAGCCAGGAGTATTCCATAAACAGGTTCCAGAGCTGCTATCAGGCTGGCATGACTTGCTGATATTTTTTTCAGTCCGTAAATAAACAGAGTATGAGCCAAAGCTGTAAAAACGACACCCAACAATACAAGCAAGAAAATATCATTTAGACTTAAAGAAATTTTTATAAAAAATAGAAAAGGTAGTAAACCCGCAAAAGCAAAAACATTCATATAAAAGGAAATGGAAAAAGCGGACATTTGTGAAGTCATTTTTTTATTGACAATGCTGATTAAAGCAAAGGAAATAGCAGACAAAACACCCCACATCACCGCCAACAGATTGGTACTACCCTTGTCGGGCAGCACTAAATACAAACCACTAAAGACAATTAAAGCAAAGATAACAGAAGACATTCGCCATTTAGTTGTGCCTATCATTGGTTCAAGAAAAGCAGTAAAAACAGGAAAAGTTGAATAGGAGAGCAAAGCCAGTCCAATTGTAGCTAATTGCAGCGATCTAAAAAAAGCAAACCAATGAAAAGCCAGTAAAAAACCCGAAATAACCAATAATGCAATATTTGTTTGTTTAAACGAAAGCTGCTTGTTGATTTTTAACAAAACTGCCAGACTGATGGCAGCAAAAAATACTCTGCCTGCAACAATTACTAAGGCAGGAAGCATCAACCAGCGGGCAAACAGGGCAGCTCCTCCGAACAACAACACTGCAAAATGTAGTGATAAAAAGTATTTAACCGCTTTATCGGTATTTTTCATGTTGCAAAGATGATGTTTGTTTTTTATTAAATGAAGAAATTTAAAGCTGGATTATTCACCTGTATTTTGAAAAAACGAATAATACTATGTTCGAGAAACAAAATAATTATATAGGTCTATTTCACTTCTGCATCCAATTCAGAGGGTCCTGAATATTGGTTTGGTTCCATACCTGAATTTCCATTTCGGTTTTTCCTGTTTTTTCATCATATCTGATTTTACCGATTTTTTGTTTTGTAGTAACCTTATCATTAGGTTTTACATAAACTTCTGTGAGATTTGAATAAACAGTATAATACTCACCATGATTGACCAAAACCGTTTTGCCACTACCGGGAATAATAATAATAGAACTTACAATACCATTAAAAATACAACGTGCTTCAGAGCCTTTGGGAGATAATATTTTTACCCCGTTACTGATGATAGTTACACCTTTGAGTGTTGGATGTTCGTGTTGACCAAAATTTTCAGAAACAACGCCCTTTTCAACCGGCCAAGGCAGTTTCCCCTTATTTCCTGAAAAATCGAGGGAAAGTTTTTTCCCTTCAGGAGTAGCAGCAAAATTAACCGAGCCTCCTGATGTTGCTTTTTTGGTAGTTGCTATTTCTTTACGAATCAACTCTTCAATTTTTCGGTTCAGTTCATTTCTCGCTCTTTCTTTTTCAGCCAATTCTTTTTTAAGCTGACCTTCTTTTTTCTTTAAATCATTGAATACTTTATTTTCACTTTCTTTGTCTTTTTCCAGATTAGCCTTTTCTGTATTTTGAATATCAGCCAGAATTTGTTTTTCAGTAACTTTTTTCTTCAAATCAGCAATTTTTTCGCTAATAGAATTGCTGGTTTCAACAATTAGCCCCATTTGTTTTTTTCTGTGAAAAGAATAATTCTGCAATAATTTAAGACGTTTATATGACTGGTTAAAAGTTGCAGCCGACAAAATAAAACCTAATTTATTGAAGTTATTTCGTGTTTTAAAGGCAAATCTGACCATGCTCGCATATTCCTTTTTCAAAGAATTAAGGTCTTTTTGCAAGCTGTTGACAATCTCTGACGATTCATTTATTTCTTCGCTAAGATACCGGCTTTCCAATCTGATGGTATTTATAATACTTTCTCTGGTTTCGATCTGATTTTTCAATAAGTTAAGGTATTCAACCGACTTTTTTTGCTTTTCATCGGTTTCGGCAATCAGTTTTCTGGTGAGTTTAATTTCTTCCTCTTTTTGCTTACGTTTACGTTCAAGTTCTTCACGGCTTTGCGAAAAAGCTATGTTAAACCATGTCAGCAAAATAAGCAAAACACTAATTTGACTTTTTGTAACTATCCGGAATTTTGGTATCAATGTTTAAAGGCTCATTAAATTTTGGTTCAAAGTAAGATGTTTTTATTTGTACCTGCTCAGGAAGATATACCCAAAATTCAATTTTTTTGGGGATTATTTTATTATTTTCAAGTATTTTATCAATATAATCAAAGTAATACTTTGTCGTTTGGTCGGCTGAAATTACAGTTACCTTATTCACTCGGAAGTCGGTTTTCGAAATTTGAATACTATGATTAAAGCTATTCCATAAACCAGAAAACAAAGCATTCAGGCTATCTTCAGAAAAATTATAAATTTCATTTCCCGGAAAATATAAATTGCCTGCTAAAACTTGTTGAATGGCAAAAACCGGATTATCAGGAACGGGATAACTTTGACGAAGTAGGTTCCATTTGTATTTGTAATAGTTAGATTTCAGCCTGTCTAACAACACAATTTCTTCATTAGAAATAAAAAAGCGGAATGCTTCTATACCTAATAATACAGTTACACTGCCATAAATAATGCTATCAGCTTTCATGCTGAGATTAATGGTAGCACTCTGATTGATTTGCTCCGATTTAATGTTCACACGCGCTTTCATTTTAAGCGTACTGAATTCAGTCTGATTTTTAAGTGTTTCTGTCAGTATCTTATGTGAATCGCCCTTATAGGCCGAAATATTCATTTTTTTAGATGTTTTACAGGATTGAAACAGTAGCAGAAGTAAAATAAATGAAACAAAGAAACACTTATTCATAATACCTCCTGCCGGCAATTTTTTTATCAAGAGTTAAAGATGTTGAACCTTTTGATTTAGCTTTCCCCCAGTAAGTTACAGCTCCTTCGATATCGTTTAAATGATATAAAACATCGCCATAATGCTCTAATAAATCGGCATCCCAGGCTCTTTTTTCAAGAGCTTTGCCAATATACTCTTTGGCTTTCTGATAATTCCCTTTCTGAAATAATATCCAACCGTAAGTATCCAGATATGCAGGTTCATCAGGATATTTTGTGATTGTTTTCAGTGATAGTGCTTCGGCTCTGTCCAGTTTATCTTTACGCAACGACAAATAATAAGCATAATTATTAAGCAGTGAAACATCGAGTGAGTCAATAGCAATTGCCTTTTCAAAATACTCATCCGAATTAGTAAATTCTTTTAAACCATTGTAGGCTTCACCTAAATTGGCATAGAACTGAAATTTAAGAATTTCGTTGGTTTTTATGTAGTTTAAGCCGCTTGACAAGGACGAGGCAGCTTCCTGAAATTTTTTAAGTCGTATATTTGACATTCCGGCATATAAATACAATTCAGGACTCAGGGGAAAATGTTCAATTGCTTGATTACAATATTGCAGCGACTGTTGAAAGTCCTGCTTTTTCATCAAACCTACTATCACCTTATTCCATAAGAGCAATATGTTTTTTTCTCCTTCAAGTGCTTTCATATAATCAGCTAAAGCTTCATCATCTTGCTTTAATGCTGATTTGACATCTCCTCTGAAACTGTAAACCCTGCTATCGTCTCCATGAAGTGACACAATCATTTCGACATATTTGAGCACAATATCTTTATTGCTGTTGTTGATTTCCTTGTTAAGATAGTTCAGGAGCAAAAAGGTAATTTTTGAATTCAAATCAAGGTCGGGATTTGAAATGGCTTTTTCGGCAGCCTGATTGGCTTTTTCAGTCATATTGTAGCGAAGATAATAATCGGCCAGAATCAATTGTGCTGAACCATCGTTAGGGTTGATTTCAGTAATTTTTTTATACAGGTCAAAAACTTTATCATCTTTACGGTTTGAAACATAAACATCAATGAGCAGGCGTATGTAATCGGTATTTTCAGGATATGCTTTTATAAGTTTTTCAATTTCGGCAACCGCACTTTCCAATTTGTTTAAGTTCAGGTAAATCAATTTCTTTTGATTGGAAACCGGTTCTGTAACCCCAATTTGTTTTTCAAGTTCATCGAGTACTTTAATTGATTTCGCTAATTGTCCGGCAGCAAGATATACATTTGATAAATCGAGTTGAACTTCTACATTTTGAGGATATGTATTGTGCAGAGACAACAACACATTAATTGCTTTTTTAAATTCAGACAATTTCATATAGGCTAAAACAAGCTGATTACCTGCAAATAAATCGTTATTTGATAAGGAAAATGCGATTTCAAAGCTTGAAGCAGCATCGGCATAACGACCTGCTTTATAGTAAACCTGCCCTAATTTAAAGTGAGCAGCAAAATCGTCAGGGTAATATTCAATGCATTTCTGATAATTGGCAATGGCAGCAACAATGTTGTTTTGAACTAATTCAGCTTTAATACCTTCATAAAAAAAATCGGTGTAAGCGAATAATTTAACTTCATTGTCGCCTTCAGGATTCCATGAAATGGCATTAGTGTCCTGACTTATTTTGGTTGGTCTGCACGACACAAGAACAGCTGAAAGCAAAACACCAATAATTAAAAATTTGTATCCTTTCATAATCAAATCAAAGTATTTCAGAGAAATCGCCTAAACTTACCTCATTGCCTTCATTATTGAAGTATTTAACGTAAGAACCTATCATAGAATTGCCAACTTGTGCATTTAAAATATGGTTATTGTTGTAAATAATTGAATTATAAACTGTTGAGTTTTCAATAACACTACCCTCTCCGACCGACACATAAGGTCCGATTACAGAGTTTATCAGTTCTACGTTTTTAGCTATAAAGCAAGGTTCAATAATTTTTGAATCAACAATCCGGCATTCAGAAAAATTAGTTTTCGAAAATTTACCAGATTTTAATATTTCTGCATTGGTAACGACAGTTGCTTTAAAATTTCCGCAATCGAACCAACCGTCAACTTTGGCAATTTTCATTTTAACATCTTTTTTCATCATGTTTTCGAGAGCATCAGTGAGCTGAAATTCTCCATTACCAGTTATATTATTGTCCAGTAAATATTCAATTTCATTTTTCAGGATTTCAGCATTTTTAAAATAGTAAATGCCAATGATAGCAAGGTCGGAAACAAAATCTTTTGGTTTTTCGGCAAAACGAACGATATATTCATTTTCATCATGAATAACAACACCAAACTGTGATGGATTATCTATTTGTTTAACCCAAATATATCCATCTTCATTCGGGTCAATCATAAACTTAGTATCAAAAAGTGTATCAGCATAAGCCACCAAAACATTACCTGACAATGATTCTTTCGCCATATAGATGGCATGAGCTGTGCCCAGTGCTTCCAGTTGATAATAGATTTTTGGAGTAATATTGAGTTGAAGTGCGATGTTACACAATTGTTGTTCAACTTCTTGTCCGAAATTGCCGATGATAAAAGCCACTTCCTCAACTTTTTCGTTGACCATATTTGATGTATCAACAATTAATCGTTCAACAATTGATTTTCCGGCAATACTAAGTAAAGGTTTTGGAGTTGTTAAAGTATGGGGTCGCATTCTTTTACCCATTCCTGCCATAGGTATAATAATTTTCATAAGCAGACTAAAAATTTAAAAATATAAGAAAATCCATTTAATATCTGATTTAATGAACACCGGTATGACCATAGCCACCCTCCCCTCTTTCCGACTCATTCAGTTTTGAAGAAAGATTCCAATCCACTTTTTCGTGTTTGGAAATTATCATTTGAGCTATACGCATACCATTTTCAACAACAAAGGTTTCGTCCGATAAATTAACCAAAATAATTTTTATTTCACCCCTGTAGTCGGCATCTATTGTTCCGGGTGTATTAAGAACGGTAATACCATGTTTCCATGCCATTCCGCTTCTTGGTCTGATTTGAGCTTCGAAACCATCAGGTAATTCAATAAATAAACCTGTTGAAATTAAGGCTCTTTTAAGTGGTTCAAGGGTGACTTTTTTATCAATATTTGCCCTTAAGTCCATACCTGCCGAAAGAATGGTTTCATAAGCAGGCAAAGGATGCGGACTATTGTTAACAATATTAATTTTCATTTAAGACTTTTTTTTGGCTTTTTCTTTTCAGATTTGACGAATCTTTTTTTTCGGTGGCTAAAACCGTACTGCAAATATCAAACAACAAACGGGCAGCAGCCTGATTGTCGGCAGCAGTTTCGCACGCTGATCCGCATAAATCGAATCCGATAATATTTTTACCTGTATTGATAAGTTCAGTCAAAATGCTTTTCAGTTCAGGATATGAAAAACCACCAGGTTCGTAAGAACTTATGGATGAAAATGATCCTGCCTGAAGAATATTGGCATTAATACTCACATAAATATCCTTTGGCAGTGTAATGAGTGCTTCATTGATAAGCATTTTCCATGTAGCACCTTTCAGTTTGCGTTCATCAAGGTAAGAAGAAGGAAAGTATCTTATTTTTCGGGCGTGCTGACCTATAACTTTATCAGAAGAATAGGTGTAAGAACGGGTTCCGAACAATACAATTTTATTAATAGCATCTATGCTCAAAGCAGGAAAAGCAGCTGAATACTGACTGTATTCCAGATTGTAATGTTTGCTTTCCATTCCTGAAAAAGCATTAATATAAAGTACTCCAAAAGATTTGTGTTTTTTACTCAAAGCATTTAAAATCGCTGCAATAAAGCCTTGGTCGCCACCCAATAATCCTATTTTTTTATTGGCATCGAGATGCTCGGAGGCTTTACGCTCAATCCACTCAATCAGCAACTTGCAGGTATAATTGATGTTTTTGGCATCCCTGTGTTGTTCCAACATTTTAGAACGGTTGGTAGCTGCAACCGAAGAACATAATTTTCTGCTTGTTTTTCTTAATTCCATTGCAGTTTCCTTCCATTTCAGTGGAATATTCTGCATAAAAATACCCTTTTTCCAAAAACCTTCATTTTCAGTTGAAAACAAGCTTATAGATAACGAAGTTTTAAGCACAGCTTCTGGTGAAGATGCTGATGAATACGAAAAATTGCTGATATCCCATGGTACTGGAATTATAACCAACTCGCTTTCTTCCCATGAGCAAGGAAGAGAGAAAATATTGCTGTTTCCGGTAAATGTATTATCAGGGTCGAAACCTGAATACCAGTTAGTTTTTTTTGTTTTTATGTTTCGGTTTGCCATTTTTTAGTTTTGGGTGGCAATGCAATTTTCGGATTTTCGCTAATTTCTGTGAAAAATAATTATTAACAAACTCATTTATAACTGATTCAATACTTTCGTTACCTGATAACATGCAAGTATTATTTCATTTTCGTTTATTATCACCGGAGGTATAATCGCAAACGAATTTTCATTAAATAAAAAGCTGTTTGTGATAATTCCTGCCTGAATAACCTTACTGATAAATTTTTTATTAAGTTCTTTACTTTCAAGCTCAACTGCCAGTAATAATCCTTTACCATGAATGTTTTTTATGTATTTGTGCTTCAGGTTTTGACAGAAGATTTCATGTTTTTGACTTACAGCAGCTATTAATTTGCTATCTTGTAATGTATTGAGAGTTGCCAGAGAAGCCGAACAGCACAAAGGATTACCACCAAAAGTAGTTGCATGGCCTAGTAAGGGATGATGATTTTCTAGAGAACTCATTATTTTATCAGAAGAAATAAAAACACCTAATGGCAATCCACCTCCGATTCCTTTTGCAAGGCACAATATATCGGGAGATATGCCAAACAATTCAAAGCCAAACATGAATCCCAACCTGCCTGGTGAAGTTTGTATTTCGTCAAAAATGAGAAGAGCTCCTGTTTCAGAACATTTATCACGAACAGCTTTTAAAAAATCAGGGTTTACAATGTTCATTCCCGAAGCAGTCTGAATTAACTCCATCACTACACATGCGGTATTTTCATCAATAGCATCAACAGAATTCAGATGGTTAAACTCCATTGATTCGTAAAAAGGAATGAGAGGTCTGAAAGGGCGTTTGAACTCTTCAAAACCCAAAAGGTTGAGAGTACTTAGTGTGCTGCCATGATATGAACCTTTAAAAGAAATTATTTTATGCTTTTTTGTAAACAATTTAGACAATTTTATAGCCCCTTCGATGGCTTCACTGCCTGAATTGACAAAAAAGGATTTTGAAAGATGAGGTGGTAATAAGTCGGCTAATTTTCTTGCCAGCATCACCGTTTCTTTCTGAATAAATTCACCATAAACATTCAGGTGAAGATATTTCTGAGCCTGTTCACTAATGGCTTTTACAATAGCCGGATGTTTATGGCCTAAAACATTAACTGCAATTCCCGATAATAAATCAATGTATTGTTTACCGTTGCTATCATAAAGGTAAACACCTTCAGCTTTTTCGATACAAAGCTGCATTTCTTTAAAACAGGTAAGTTGAGCCAGATATTTAGTGTCCGTAATGTTAAAATTCATGCTAAAAATATTACTGATTTCTACTATTAATAACTGTAGAGCCCACAATTTCAAACTCATTATAAAATCTCGACAACGCATAAACCAATATCAGATATTCGTTTTCGGTTTCGTAATGACTTCCCTGAAATCTGACACAATCAATTTTATTGGTTTCAGGTTCTCTGATAACATAATAATAATTGTAAAAACCTTGTTTCAGGAAAAAATCTGCCTTATAAAGATTTTTGGAAGCATCAAATTTCATCTTATAACGATTGTCGAGTTTCCAGTCGGAAAATGCACCAAAAATATAAATTTCTTCATCTTTTGGATAGGGTGTACTCAAGCTAAAATAAACTCTTCCATAATCAATTTCATTCAACCGGAAAGCTTTATTTTCACCGGCCAAAACACGCTCACCATTAATATCTTTCCATTCGGCATAGCCCAGATAACTCCTGTCTTCATCAGTTAGAAGATAATAGTTAAATGTACTGTCGAGAACAATTTTTCCAACTCCTTGTCCGGGAAATTTAACCGGTCGCAGGTCGAAAAACCGCCATTCACTGCTGGCATCAAACAGGTTTTCGGTCTGATAATCGTAAATAAGCACCTTATCGCGCATAAACAGTGGCTGCAAGCGGGTTTTAATATTATCTGTCCTTTTATTTTGCTGAATGTTAACTTTTATATCCATCAGTGGGTTTAGTACATCTAGGAACTGATAGTTCACCTCAATGTCAATTTCCTGTTTTGTATTTTTAAACTCAGGTAAAGACGCACGTTTTGCCAGAGCATTTATTGAAACTTTGTTGCTGATTACATAAAATCTTCTGATCAGAACCGGATTTTCTTCATTTCCTGATTCATATACTACCATAGCATAGTTACCACCTAATAGAAAGTTTACATAGTCGTTAGGTACAACTGCAAAATAGTTGGTAAACGACACATAAGTATTTGATGAAAAAGTATAATTCTCAATATAACCTCTGTCAATTCCTTCCATAAAATCAGAAGGCGCAAGACTACTTTGCTGCCAATCGAAATTACAGTGAATAATTTTGTATTCAAAGCTACGGTAGCCACCGTTTAAATCGTCAAAAGCAAGGGTTAACGTGTTTTTGTTGTTCAAATCAATCAGTGGGTAGGTATTTATTTTTCCGGTTTGATAGAAAACAATGCTTTGAATATTTTTTTCTAAAACAGTGTCATTAAAAACAGTAATTCCATTAAATGCAAAAGCATTTGAAATCATTAAAACACCGTAAAACAGAATAAAAACATTGGTTTTTTTCATCAAAAGATAAATTATCAGTAAAACAAAAGTACAATGCTGAATCAATCATTGACACTTATGTTCTAAAACAAAAATTTAGCCTGAATATTTTTTTTTAAAAAAGCTAAAACATTTACATTTGCTGTTATTAAAAACAGTCAAATTTATAATTGCGTAAAAGAAATGTCTGTAATAACCAAAATTAAAAAAGGCTATGATATAAAACTTCAGGGAGAAGCAATAAAGAAGATAATTGACAAAACCGATTGTCGGAATTATTCAATAAAACCCGGGGATTTTAAAGGTATCAGGCCAAAGCTTCTGGTAAAAGAAGGCGACAAGGTAAAAGCTGGTACTGCTATTTTTTTCAGTAAAGACAACGAAAAAATTCAGTTTACATCGCCTGTTTCAGGTGAAGTAGTTGAAATTTTGAGGGGGGAAAAAAGAGTTTTATTGGAAATCAGAATTGTTGCAGATGAAAGAATTGAGTATGAAGACTTTTCGAACAAGGGAGTTGAATCGCTCAGCAGAGAAGAGATTATTTCTTTGATGTTGACAAGTGGTTTATGGCCATTAATCAGACAACGTCCCTATGCCAGAATAGCCAATCCTGACACTGCTCCTAAGTCAGTTTTTATTTCAGCATTCGACAGTAGTCCGCTGGCTCCTGATAAAAACTTTACAATTGAAGGTCAATCAAAGTATTTTCAGAGTGGTTTAAATGTATTGTCTAAACTGACAAGCGGAAAAGTGCATCTGAATTTAAAAGAAGAAAGTGGAACATCAAAAGTTTTTACCGAAGCAAAAAATGTCCAGATAAACTGGTTTAAAGGACCACATCCTGCCGGCAATGTCGGAGTTCAGATACATCATCTCGACCCTGTCAACAAAGGAGAAACTGTTTGGTATTGCTATCCTGAAGATGTAGTAATTATTGGTAAGCTTTTTTCGGATGGCATTTACGACCCAATCAAAATCATTGCTCTTACCGGTTCAGAAATTAAAGACCCTGCTTATCTGAAAGTCAGAGCAGGAGTAAATCTGGATTGTATTTTAAACAATAACATCAAAAATGACAATATTAGGGTAATCGGTGGTAACGTTTTAACCGGAACAAAAATCCATAAAAATGGATTTCTCGGATTTTATGATAACCAGATAACTGTTATTCCTGAAGGCGATTATTTTGAATTGTTTGGGTGGATGAGCCCTGGATTTAATAAATTCAGTTTCTCTAAAACATTTTTAAACTTTTTCAATAAAAAGAATTTTAATTTAGATACCAATCTTCACGGAGGAGAACGTCCGTTTATCATCAGCGGACAATACGAAAAAGTATTCCCCTTTGATATTTACCCTGTTTTTCTCTTGAAAGCCTGTATTACTCAGAATATTGATAAAATGGAGCAATTGGGTATATATGAGGTAGCTCCTGAAGATTTTGCCCTTTGTGAAGTTATCTGTACTTCAAAAATCAACAGTCAGGATATTATCGAAAAGGGAATTGAGCTGATGATTAAAGAAATGAGCTGATATTTTTAAAAATATTAAAAAGAAGAAAATTGAAAGCAATTAGAAAACAAGTTGATAAAATAAAGCCGAATTTTGAAAAAGGTGGAAAATTATTCTTTTTACGCTCCACCTTTGATGCTTTTGAAACCTTTTTGTTTGTACCCAATCATGTTACAAAAAAAGGTGCACATATCAGAGATTCAATAGATTCCAAGCGAACCATGATAATCGTTGTACTGGCATTATTGCCGGCTATGTTTTTTGGTTGCTGGAATATTGGCTATCAGCACGATATAGCAACCGGTATCAGTGGAGATATTTTCAGCAGATTCTGGCTGGGTTTCGGTAAGTTTTTCCCAATACTTGTTGTTTCTTATGCTGTAGCCCTTGGAATTGAATTCGCGTTTGCTCAGTTCAGAGGGCATGAAGTTAATGAGGGAGTTTTGGTAACAGGTTTTCTAATTCCTTTGGTAATGCCACCACATATTCCACTATGGATGGTAGCCTTGGCAACTGCATTCGCTATTATCTTTGGCAAGGAAGTTTTCGGAGGTACTGGCATGAACATTTATAATCCTGCTCTATTAGCCAGGGCATTTGTTTTCTTCTCATATCCAACAAAAATCAGCGGAGTTGAACCATGGGTTTATCTTGGCGACAAAGTACCGCTTGACGGTTTTAGTGCAGCTACCCCTTTAGGAAATGCAGGAACAGGTGAATTTGACAAATTGGCTTCCTTTTGGGATGGTTTTATAGGTACTATTCCCGGGTCAATAGGCGAAACATCATTCGTTGCCATTATGTTAGGAGCATTCATACTCCTTGTAACAGGAGTAGGAAGTTGGCGAATAATATTATCGGTTTTTGCTGGTGGAGCATTAATGGCTTGGATATTTAACCTGATTGGGGCAAATGAATATATGACATCTGTAAGCCCAATAATGCATTTAGTTTTTGGTGGATTTGCATTCGGAGCTGTTTTTATGGCTACCGACCCTGTAAGTGCATCACAAACAAATACCGGAAAATACATTTATGGTTTTCTCATAGGAGCATTTACCATTTTAATCAGGGTGGTAAATCCTGCATATCCTGAGGGTATGATGTTAGCCATTTTGTTAATGAATACATTTGCTCCTTTGATTGACTATTATGTTGTTGAAGCAAATATTAAAAGAAGAATGAAAAGAATTAAATTGGTTAAAACTGAAAATTAACAGGCTATGTTTTCAAATAAATATATTTTTATCTATTCTACCATAATGGTGATAATAGTGGCTACCATGCTGGCAGCCGCAGCAAATTTGCTGAAACCACGGCAAATGCAGAATATTGAAATTGAAAAAATTCAGAATATTCTGGCTCCGGCAGGTATCGAAAGTGAATATGCTACAGCAAAAAGTCAATACGCAAAGTATGTTACTAAAGAAATTGTTGTCAATAGTAAAGGTGAAGAGTTAAACGGATTGAAAGCTTTTGATATTGATTTGTATGTAGAAAATAAAAAACCTGTTGAAGAAAGAAATTTAAGCATCTTTGTCATTACCCATGATAACGGAGAAATAAATTATGTTGTTCCGGTAAGAGGTAAAGGCTTATGGGGTCCGATATGGGGATATTTGGCTTTTGAAGATGATTTGAATACCATTAAAGGTGCCCGATTTGATCATAAAGGAGAAACTCCGGGTTTAGGTTCAGAAATTAACACTTCTGATTTTCAACAACAGTTTGAACAGGAAAAAATAATTAATGATGCTGGTGAATTTGTTTCTGTAATAGTTTGGAAAGGAAAAAGTTTAGCAGAAGACAAGCATGGAGTAGATGGTATTTCGGGAGGCACTATCACCTCTAAAGGTCTTGAAGAAATGCTCCGTGAAGGATTGTCGGGCTACATTGAATATTTTAAAAAATTAAGAACCAATAGTAATTAATAGCGATATGAGTGAATCTTTGTTATCTTCAAAAAATAAAAAACTGCTTATTAATCCATTAAATAAGGAAAACCCGATTACTATTCAGGTGTTGGGAATTTGTTCAGCATTGGCAGTTACAGTTCAAATGAAGCCGGCAATCGTTATGGCTCTTTCAGTTGTCATCGTTACGGCATTTTCGAACCTGATAATTTCTTTACTCAGAAACACAATACCACCCCGAATCAGAATTATTGTTCAATTAGTGGTTATTGCAGCACTGGTTATACTTGTTGACCAGATTTTAAAAGCTTATATGTATGATGTAAGTAAAAAACTATCCGTTTTTGTAGGATTGATCATTACTAATTGTATCATCATGGGCAGATTAGAAGCATTTGCTATGGGTAATAAACCATTACCTTCACTCATTGATGGAATAGGTAACGGAATCGGATATGGGATTATTTTGGTAATCATTTCATTTTTCAGAGAATTGCTTGGTTTCGGAAATGTAATGGGTTATCCAATAATGGAAAAAATTGGTATTTATAAAATTGGTTATGAAGACAATGGGTTTATGATTTCGCCTCCAATGGCTCTGATATTAGTTGGTATAATTATCTGGATTCAAAGAAGTAAAAATCCTGACCTTATTGAAACAAAATAAAAAATAAATTATGCAGGAATACATTAATATTTTTGTCAAGTCAATTTTTATTGACAATATGGTATTTGCCTATTTTTTAGGCATGTGTTCGTATCTGGCAGTTTCTAAAAATGTAAAAACATCCTTGGGTTTAGGAATTGCAGTCATTTTTGTGATGATCATTACAGTTCCGGTCAATTATTTAATTGAAAAATACGTATTAAAGGAAGGAGCTTTAGCATGGTTAGGCAGCGACTTTGCCGGTATTGACCTGAGTTTTCTCAGTTTTATTGTTTTTATTGCAACAATAGCTTCTATGGTACAATTAGTTGAAATGATAGTTGAACGATTCAGCCCTGCATTATATAATGCCTTAGGAATTTTTCTACCTCTTATAGCAGTCAACTGTGCAATATTGGGTGGTTCATTGTTTATGTCGGAACGCGAGTATCATAACTTAGGTGAAGCAACATCTTTTGGATTAGGATCAGGAATTGGTTGGGCAATAGCTATTATTGGAATTGCAGCCATACGTGAAAAGATACAATATTCACAAATACCAGCTCCTCTTCGCGGATTAGGAATAGCTTTTATTCTTACCGGCCTGATGGGTATCGGATTTATGAGTTTTATGGGAATTAAAATATAATTTCAAAATTTAAAGAAAAAAAAATGATTCTACTTGCAACAGGTTTATTGAAAATATTTGTCATCAGTACAGTGGTATTTTTATTATTAATATTGCTGTTAGTAGCTGTTTTATTATTTGCCAGAGCAAAGTTAACTTCTGAAGGTGAGGTCAGTTTAAAAATAAATAATGAACATGATTTAAAAGTAATGTCAGGAACAACACTTTTATCTGCCCTTTCGGTACAAAAACTCTTTTTACCATCAGCTTGCGGTGGCGGAGGCACTTGCGGTATGTGTAAATGTCAGGTAATTAGTGGTGGTGGAAGTATTTTGCCTACAGAAACCAGTTTTTTTACCCGTAAAGAACAACAAAATAACTGGCGACTGGGATGTCAGGTAAAGGTTAGAGGTGATATGGACATTAATATTCCTAAAGAGGTATTTGGTATTAAAAAATGGGAGTGTGAGGTTCTTTCAAATCATAATGTAGCTACTTTTATTAAAGAGTTTGTTGTTAAATTACCTGAAGGTGAAACATTGAATTTTGAATCGGGTGGTTATATTCAAATAGATGTCCCTGCCATTGAAGTAGATTACAACAGCATTGAAGTTCAGGAAGAATACCGTTCTGATTGGGATAAATTTAAGATGTGGGATTTAAAAATGAAAAATCCTGAGCCCATTTATCGTGCCTACTCTATGGCCAATCATCCTGCAGAAGGAAATATCGTTAAACTTAATATCAGAATAGCTACTCCGCCATGGGATGCCAAAAAAGGTGGATTTATGAGTGTTAACCCGGGAATTTGTTCCTCTTATATTTTCTCAAGGAAAGCGGGAGATAAAGTTACTGTTTCAGGGCCTTATGGCGAATTTCACATAAAAAATACAAAGCGTGAGATGATGTATATTGGTGGTGGCGCAGGAATGGCACCTTTGCGTTCTCATATTTTCCATTTATTCCATACCCTAAAAACCACTGACAGAAAGATAACTTACTGGTATGGTGGCCGTTCAATGCGTGAGCTTTTTTACATAGATGAATTTAAAGCCATCGAAAAAGAATTTCCTAATTTTACATTTAATATTGCTCTTTCTGAGCCTATGCCGGAAGATAACTGGACAGGATATAAAGGATTTATTCATCAGGTAATTATTGATAATTACTTAAAAACGCATCCTGAACCGGAAGAAATTGAATATTATTTCTGCGGACCTCCAATGATGAACTCGGCAGTTATTAAAATGCTGGATGACTTTGGAGTACCTCAGGAGATGATTGCTTTTGATGATTTTGGAGGATAGCCTATTTTCAGAATAAGCTAAGTTGCTCAGGAAAAGATTTTGTATTTTCAACCTTAGTGGTGTCTTCCGTTGTATCTATTTCATCATCTGAAGCATTATTTTCGTTGCCGTTATCTTCCTCATTTTCATTTTCATAAATAATGTCAATGAGCTTAACAAAGTTTACTTTTTCATTATGCAGTTTTTTACCTAATGATTTCCACTTTACCAATTCTGCAAACTCAGTTAATTCGATAGTTTCAGTTTCTTTCTGACCGGACTTTTTATCTGTGAAATTCACTTTGATAATTGTTTTATCACCACTGGAACATAAATGCAATTTAGAGTCCTTATGGTCGGTAATAGCCTTGTAAGGCGTATTATTTCTGGAAGTTTCAATTAAAAACCTTTTTGCATACCATAAACCATTTTCTCCGTTTGAGTAAACAATTGAAACAGGCTGTTCGACCTCGTATTTTTCGACCATAACTACCTTGTCAATATCAAAACGAATATTCAGGTCGAATGGTTTCAGTTCGTAATAACCATCATTAGTAAACGATAAAATTAAATCATCAGGAGTAAATTTACCAAGGTGTCGTCCTATTTCTTTGGTGTTTAGTTTACCGACATATTCATCATACCAGACATCAATACTAAGCACATTGCTTGTATCAACCGATTTTTGTACAATTCTACGAACAGGATAACGAGTTAGAATATTGCCCTGAGAAGAGCGTCCTTTGATGTCAATACCGGCAAAATCGAAATCAAATATTTTTTTTCTGGCTTTGCAACCCTGTGTCAGGTAAACAGTAATAACTTCGGTTTCGCCTAAAGGATTGTCGGTTATATATAAAATTTTTGAGTTAGGACTTCCTTTAGTTACATCATATATTTTGTCGCGAGTTATCGAATTGATATTGAATCGCTTTACCATTGCATTTTTAGATTTTCCATCTAAATATACTACGTTAAATGTTCTTCTCTCGTCATCTTTTCTGAAAACATCTATTAATACAATCTCTTTTCCAGCAAATACTTTTTCACCGACCTTTTGCATCGAATAAGTACCATCTTTACGAAATGAAATAATATCATCGAGTTCAGAGCACTCACCAACTGATTCTTCTTTTTTCAGTCCGAAACCAAAAAATCCTTCTACCCTGTTGACATACAACTTTTTATTTGGAGCTGCAACATTTTTCGCTTCTATGGTATCAAAAGTGCGGATTTCAGTTTTCCGTTCACGACCTTTACCATACTTTCTTAGAATTTCTTCATAATATGCAATGGCATAGTCAATCAGGTGTTTCAGATGGGAATCGGTATCTTCCAGTTGTTTTTCAATATCTTTCAGCAATTCATCAGCTTTAAAGCTGTCGAATTTCGAAATTCGTTTAATTTTTATTTCGGTAAGCCGGACAATATCATCACGTGTAACTTCACGTTTAAGATGTTTAATATGTGGTTTAAGCCCAAGGTCAATGGTTTCAAGAACCGATTCCCAAGTGGTACACTCTTCAATTTTGCGGTAAATACGTTTTTCAATAAATATTTTTTCCAATGACGAAAAATGCCATTTCTCCAGCAGGTTATTTTTTTTGATTTCAAGTTCTTGCCTGAGCAAATCGAGTGTTTTTTCTGCAGAATACTCTAAAATTTCATTAACACTTAAAAAAACCGGTTTTTCATTTAAAATAGTACAGGCATTAACAGTAATGGAATATTCACAATCGGTAAAAGCATATAATGCATCAATGGTCAGGTCAGGAGAAATTCCTTTCTGAAGTTCTACCAAAATCTCAACATCTTTAGCAGTATTGTCAATAACCTGCTTAATTTTTATTTTACCCGAATCGTTTGCTTTAATTATTGAATCAATCAGCTGACCTGTTGTTACTGAAAAAGGAACATTACGGATAGCAAGGGTTTTTCGGTCAATTACTTCTATTTTTGACCTGATACGCACTTTTCCTCCTCTTTTGCCCTGATTATACTGGCTGAAGTCGGCCATACCATTGGTAGGAAAATCAGGCAAGATTTCAATTTCTTTTCCTTTGAAATAATTTATAGAAGCCTTAATTAGTTCAATAAAATTATGAGGTAAAATTTTGGTCGAAAGCCCGACAGCAATACCTTCGGCACCCAAAGCCAGAACAAGAGGAAATTTGACTGGTAAAAGTACAGGTTCCTTTTTTCGACCGTCATAACTTGCCTGCCACTCGGTAGTTTCCGGATTAAATGCAATTTCCTTGGCAAAATTGGAAAGACGTGCTTCAATATAACGTGCAGCAGCAGCAGAATCACCGGTTACCACATCACCCCAGTTTCCCTGAGTTTCGATCAGTAAATCTTTTTGTCCCAGATTGACTATAGCATCTGAAATAGACTGATCGCCATGAGGATGATACTGCATAGTATTTCCAATGACATTAGCTACTTTGTTAAATCTACCGTCATCGGTTTCTTTCATGGCGTGTAAAATACGCCTTTGCACAGGTTTTAAACCATCTTCCAAAGCAGGTACAGCACGCTCCAAAATAACATACGAAGCATAGTCAAGAAACCAGTCTTTATATAATTCACCAACAGAAGCTAAAATAGACGATTTCTTTTTTTCATGGCCGCTTTCTGCTTTAGGACTTTCTCCTGTTTCAGGTTCATCTAATCCAATATGTCCGGTATCGCTCAAATCCTCGAATATTATTTGTTTTCAACTTTTTTAATGGCAGGCGAACTTAATTCAATTTTAATAAATGCACTCGCCCAGATATGCACAATTGTTGATTGACAAGGCAGCAACCTAAAAATCATAAAAATCTTTCTTTTTATCAATTTTAAGGTCTTTCAAAACACTGGATTTTACATTTAATTTAAATAAATAGCTTTGACGGTAGCCAAAAGGAATCCAGCTGAAACTCATTTCCCAGCAATGTAAATCGCGGTGAATATCAACAGATGTAAATGTAAATCCTTTATTTACAATGTCATATCCTGTTGTTACATTCACTTTCCATTTAGGAGTAATATTCATATTGCCACTTACAGTAAGGGTTTGATTAATACTTTGTGTTAAACCCGGTTTTGAATAGTTGAGGGTATAACTCCAGCTAACATTCCAGGGAATATCAAAATCCACATAGCTATCATAAGGTAAACCTGAAAATCCGATATTTTCTGTTTTATTGTTTTTCTTAGGATTTGAATTCAAACTGGAGTTGAGTGAAATAAATGCATTTGTCAGTCTTCCAATTTGTTTTGTCATTTCATATTGATAAATCCCGATTCTTTTACCTTCAGTATTCAGGTAATAAGGGTCTAATTCGCCCGAAAACTGTACACTAATTTTATTTTTAAAAAACGATGTTCTTCCATTTAACCTTAATGTTGAAAGCTGAAATGAATCAGCAAGAAAATTATAGCTACCTGAAATATTCACATAATCAATCAGTTTAATTTTTTTGGGAGTAACTTTTCCGTTACTGTCGGGTTTGGAATTGATTTTAGCTTCAATATTATTCTGAATGTTAAAAACAATATTGCCTTGCCTAAAACGTCCGGGCATACCATAAACAGGTGTTTTAAAAACCGGATAAACCAAATAATTTTTTCCTGTGGTATCAACAGCAACTTCTTTGTAATAACCAAATTTGGGATCGCTGAAATCGGGACGATACGAAAAGGCTATTGAAGGTGTTATAAGGTGCCTGATAGCAAGGATGTTGAATTTATTTATATTGAACATCCCGTAAATACGTGTATTCAGATTGGCATTAATACTGATATCGTGAGCCTGCCAAATACCATTTTCATCTGTAGAAATAATGGTATCAGTTTCCGTTCCCTGATAGTTTTCAATAAAAGTTTTATTGACTTTTTTAAAATAGGTATAACCAGTGTAATCAATAGAAGGTGAAAATGAAAAATACCTTAACACATTAAAACTGGTTGAAACCGGTATTTGATGTTGAATGCCATTTTCCCAATTTCGCCATGATTGAGGATCGAGAAATAAAGTATCAACCGTGTTTAAAGTATTTCTTGAGTTCATCGAATAGCGAATACCAATATCGGAATACCATCTTTTTTTACCTGTTTTTGATTTAAAAGGGGTAATCCTGTTCATATTAAAACTAAAATCTGGTGCTGAGATACTCACATTGCCCTGACTCAGATTTTGTGAATGAGAAATACCTGTTGACAATGAAAAAGGAGTGCCCTTAAAGCTTTTAGAATAAGCTATACTCGACCTGAGTGTATTCTGTAAAATATCAGCAGCATTGGTTGAATTGTTACGGAACGAATTACGGCTACCGGCATTAACATTAGCCCTGAAACTGGCATTTCGCATGGTTCGGGGATCCTGAGTATGCGACCAGTTTATAGAAAAATCTTTTGATACATTAAAATCAAGGTCTTCCTTTTGTCCGAAACGATTATTTGCATACTGTAAGTTTAGATTACCGGAAAACTTGTAACGCAAATTATAATTAGTTGAAGCATTAACTAACCAACTGCCTCGGCTGTAAATATCTCCTCTGAGTGCAAGGTCCATATAGTCGTTTATGCTGAAATAATAGCCACCTCCACGCAGGTAAAAACCTCGGTTTCCTGATTCACCGTAAGCCGGTAACAAAATCCCTGACGAACGATTATCTTTTTTCGGGAAAAACCCAAAAGGCACACCCAAAGGCAATGGAATTCCTTCAATGACCATCCAGGCAGGTCCACTGATTATTTGTTTGTCCAGAATTTTTATTTTCGATGCTGCAATATAAAAATGGGGGTCATCAGGATCATCGCATGTTGTATATTTTGCTTCTTTTGCATATAAAACATCATTTTCATCTTTCATCACTACATTACCATGAATAAAACCCTCGCCTTCGGTGGTGAGCAGTTCTAATAATTTCCCCTTTTTGGTTTTGAAATTATAAATGATTTTTTTTGCAAAATATTCCTGTTCTTTATCGTAAAATACAGGGTTTCCTGAAAGCTCTCCACTGCTATCTAAAACCCCGTAGGCTGTTACAATGCTATTTTTCCAATCAAACTCAATAATGGCTGCTTTCAACCGGATATCTTCATAAGTTACTTCAGCTTCACCATATAAAGTTATTCTATTGTTCTGTAAATCAATAGGAATTGAATCTTTGGCCGTATAATTGATTTTACTCTTTATAGCATCCTTGCTAATAAAATTAGTATCTGTTTTAACATTTTTATTTATGCTGTCGGGAGGTAAAAAAATATTTGCAAAAAGATGTACTGATAACAGTATCAACAATTTTGTGAATAACACCCTTTTTAAAATTACCGGTAACACCCTGTTTAACAATAAATTTGTTGCATTAAATAAAGTTTCAAAAATAGTGAGTTACAGTACAACCGAAATTGGAAAAATCAATAAATATTTTTTATTAGCCATTATTTTTTTCTTTAGTACGGCATTTCAAACGCTCAATAAAAGCAAATATTATGTCAAAACAATAGTGATTGATGCCGGACATGGAGGAAAAGACCCCGGAGCAAGTTATGGGGGTGTTCACGAAAAAGATGTTAACCTTAAAATTGCATTAGAGTTAGGTCGAATAATCCAGGAAACACTGAGCGATGTTAAAATAGTTTATACCCGTTCGACAGATGAGTTTATTGAACTTTATCAAAGGCCTGAAATAGCACATAAAAACAACGCAAATGTATTTATTTCAATTCATTGCAATGCCAGTGAATCGGTAACTCCTAAAGGAACAGAAACTTATGTAATGGGTATTCATAAAAATGCTGCGAATCTGAAAGTAGCTATGACCGAAAACTCCGTAATCGAAATGGAAGAAAACTATCTGGAAAAATATGAAAGTTTTGACCCCAAATCACCTGAAGCATATATCATTTTTACAATTTTTCAGAATGCCAATTATGAGCAAAGTTTAAATCTGGCTGCAAAAATTGAAGATCAGTTTACCAATTATGCATCACGCACCAGCAAAGGGGTAAAACAGGCAGGTTTTCTGGTTTTATGGAAAAATTCAATGCCATCCGTATTGGTTGAAGCCGGTTTTTTATCCAACACAGAAGAGAGAAATTACTTAAACTCAAAAACGGGACAGGTTCAGATTGCTTCTGCTATTTTCAGAGCTTTTCGTGAATTCAAAACCGAAATTGAAGAAAATACCAAATAAAGATTTTAGTATTACAATTTGCTGAAATCAACAATAAATCCTTTCAATCCGTCTTTATTAAACTTTTCAAGTTTTTGCTCAGCTTTCAGCCTGTCTGGATAGGGTCCGAGTATCAGGCGGTAAAAACATTCTCCCTCAATATCGGCAACCTGAACCATAGGCTTTGATCCATATTCTTTTTCCAATCGTAAAAGTTCAGTAAACAAATTATCAATTTGCTTAAACGAATGAATTTGAATGCCAAAACCAACCGGATTTACAGTTTTTATATCAACCTCATACAGGGTAGCTATTTCTTGAGGTTCGACAGGAGGTTCAGGCTGTTTTTCAGGTTTATATATTTCAACCTTAACATCGGCAATGCCGGCAATAACAAAATCAAGCTGATTGGCAGCTTCCTTCGAAACATCAATAACTCTTCCTGCTTTAAATGGGCCTCTGTCGTTTACAGTAACAACAACACTTTTATTGTTTTTCAGATTTGTTACTTTCAGCTGGGTTCCAAAAGGATGAGTACGGTGAGCAGCTGTCATCTTTTTATTGTCGAAAACTTCTCCGCTTGCAGTACGCCTGCCGTTAAACTTATCTCCATAATAAGAGGCCTGACCGAATTCAGGTTGCTGAGCTGATAATTTTGATATTAATACTAAAGCGGCAAAAAAAGCAAGTATTATACTTCTTACTATAAACATAATTAATCTTTAGATTTAGTTTTTTTGACAGGCTTTAAATAAACAACATTAAAATAATCAAAAGCAAAAACCACATTTGCAGGAATATACCAACCCATCATACTTGTATCAAAGTCGCTACTGCTTTCAGTAAAAACCAATACCTCGTTGATGTAAAAATATAGTTTGTTCTTAATTTTTCGAACAGTAAATTTATTAAAAATTTCGTTATACGATTTTTCAACAAAGGTTTTTTGCTGAATTTCAGGTGTCTTTCTTTTAATTACAGATAAAACCACATTTCTTTCAGCAGTAATAAACCCATAACCATTGCCATTTTCATTACTGAAACCATATACAAAAGAGGCAAGCTGAGTTGAATCACCCTGTAATTGTTTCATCGAAAATTCAATTTGAAAATCCTTATCAGGATTAAATCTTATGTTGTGCAGAAGTATATTAGGAAAGTCTTCTGTTCGTATTATTAATCTGCTGTTTTCGATTTTGCTGTAAACAGGATATAAATCGCTCAAATTCCATTTGTTGGTATTGTTATTAAATTCTTCTGAAAATACAGGAATCACTTCAAATTCTTTAATGTCTGTATAATTGGTTTGGCTATTGGCAACTTTGAATAGCAGAAGAAACCAAAACTGAAAAAACACGAAATATTTCATAATTCTTAAGATTATTTATTCTGCAAATTTATTCATTTTTGTTGCAGAAAAATTAAGTAATTATGAGATACATGAAACTGAAACTATATGTGTTTTTGGTTATTAATTTAATGACAGCTAATCTTTTAAAAGCCCAAAACAATTATATTGAAGAAATAAATCAGTATCGGGACAGCCTGAATAAAGCTTTTGCTCATCCGGAAACCAGTATTTTAAAAGCTGAATATTTAACAACATTTAAAGAATTACCATATTTTCCTGTAAATGAAAAATACAGAATCAAGGCAAAATTTATCAGAATAAAAAACGGAAAAACCTTTGAAATGCTGACCAGTACTTCACGAAAACCTGTTTATACTGTTTATGGCAAACTGGTTTTTAAAATTGATGATAAAACCTATGAATTGTATTTATACAAACCCAAAGACCCAAAACCAGGTTATGAAAACTGGTTGTTTTGTCCATTTACTGACCTGACCAACGGAGAAGAAACTTATGGAGGAGGTCGCTATCTCGACTTTACAACAACAGATATGAAAAATCCTGTTATTGATTTTAATATGTGCTATAATCCTTATTGTGCCTACAACGATAAATACTCTTGTCCGGTACCTCCGAAAGAAAATTTTTTAAACTTAAGAATTGAAGCAGGGGTTAAAAAGCTGCATGATTAAATCAGTAATTATAATACTACTATTTTGGCCACAAATAAAACAAATAAGCTCCATAAACAACCAATAAGAGTATCCCCTCCCAACGTTTGATTTTAAGACTGGTTTTCATTAGTGGTAAAAGTAAAATACTACTAAAAACTACCATTCCGATATCAACTTTACTTATTTTTTCAGAAATAATTGGATTAATAAGACCTGATACATCCAAAATGGCGATTAAATTAAAAATATTAGAACCGATAACATTTCCAATTGAGATATCAGACTCCTTTTTAATAGCCGCCACCACTGAAGTTGCCAGTTCGGGCATACTGGTTCCTGCAGCAATAATCGTTAAACCAATGATAGTTTCACTTATGTTAAAAAACTTTGCAATTGCAACACTGCTATCAACCAGAAATTTAGAACCAAAAATAAGCACAATAAGTCCTAAAGCAATATAAACAATATCCAATTGCCATGATTTTGATGTCTTTTTAAATTCAGAACTGAATTCTGCTATAGATTTATCATCTTTTTTACGCTTTGAATAAACTACAGTAAATACATTGTAACTTATGAATAGGATAAAGAAAATAATTGCTTCAATACGACTGATTTTATGATCGAGAAAAAACAGCATAAACAATAAAGCAACAAAAATCATTACAGGAGTGTCAATTTTGATAATCTGGCTTTTTACATTTAAAGGATTAAACAATGAAGCAAGACCCAGAATGATACAAATATTGAAGATATTGGAACCTAGGACGTTACCAATGGCAATTCCACCAAATCCTTTCAGGTTTGCATTAACTGAAACAACCATTTCAGGCATACTGGTACCAAATGCGACAACAGTAAGGCCAATCACTAAAGGTGAAATACCCAGGCGTGCAGCCAAAGATGAACTTCCTTTTACTAGCCAATCAGCTCCAAAATATAGCATAACAATGGCTAATAATACAAGTAAATAATTTTCTAACATAATTCTTTTAAAAGATGCAAATACTAACAATAATTTGACCAAAATAACATTAACTTTGTGCCAATAAAATGCGTGTTACATGAAACTACCTGTCGTATTTATATTGTTGATTTTTAGCGTAATCACTTTAAAAGCTCAATGGATTTTAGAAAATCCTGAACCTTACAGTAATAATCTAAAGTTTATAGTTTTTACAGATTCAAATACAGCTTACATAACTGGTGACAAAGGAACTATTATTATGTTAAAAAATAGCATACCTAAACAAATTAATAGTATTACCAATAAAAACATCAAACAAACCTTCTATAATTCTCCAAACAATATCTGGGCTGTATGTGATAGTGGAATAATTCTAAAATTTGATGGAGCTAAATGGTTCATCTTTGATATTGTGGGCAATAATAATTTAACATCTATTCACTTTTGCGATTCCTTGCATGGTTGGGCATGTGGTGATAAATCCACTTTATTAAAGTTTGATGGAAAATCTTGGAAACCTTCCCCTCTTATTGGAAATACAGACTACAGATCAATATGGTTTGTTGATACCAATCTTGGGTTTTTAAGCACTGGTATCGGTCTGTTTAAATATAATGGAAGTAATTGGATTAATTTCTATTCAGAAAGTAATTCTTATGGGCATTTTTTCTTTATCTCAGATACGATTGGCTTTATTTCAATTTCTGACTTTCTTTATGTCTATAACAAAGGCACATGGATAAAACGGCCATATAATTCAGGACAATCTGGCTTTAATAAATATTACCAAAATAAGTCAAAAACTGAAACCTTTGCCCTGAGTGGAACAAAAATTTATAAGTTCAATATTAATTGTCTGTGTTTTGAATTGATAGGCTCAAATACCCATATGGGAATTAGTGCATATACTTACGATAGTTTTGGTCAATTATGGGGAGTTGGTGAAGGTGGACTAATTTATGTTGATAATCCAACCTGGCATCCGATAAACTCTGTTACTATGGACTATTTGATGGATATTCAGATGTTAGATTCAACTTATGGATGGGCAACAACTGGTAATTCATTACTCAGATTTCATAATGGGAAGTGGATGAATTATACCGGAAATTAAAAAATAAGCTTTACTGTTTAAGTGTTATCGATAAAAATACTGCATATGCAGCAGGGCGAGGAATATATCAATTTGATGGTTTGAAATGGATAAAATTTGACACTTTACCAGAAATCAATTACAATATAATTAAGTTCTTCGATAACAAAAATGGATTTGTTACTGGAGATAAAGGAAAAATACTTAAAATGGAGAATGGAATTTGGCATCCTATCAACGATCTTGATGAAACTATTTGGCGGTTTACTGATGCATCATTTCCTGATACTTCAATTGGATATGCAATTGAGAACAAATCAATTTATAAATATAAAAACGGGAAGATTAAATTATTTTGGATTGCAGATAAAATGGAAGAACTGACATCAGTTTTTGCTTTTGATGAAAATAATGTTTTGGTCTGTGATAAAGAAGGAAAACTATTAGAATACAATGGTATTAACTGGAATTTGAGTAAGAAGTTAATTGGCAGAAGAGTCTATAAAATACACTTCTTTGATTCGGTAAATGGCTATGCTTATTCAAATTGGCATAATAATATTTATTATCACAACAATAGTGGATGGTGGAAAGATACTGTTCGGTTTAAACTTATGACTGCATACATGTTAAAAAATCAACAATTTTGGGCAGGAAGCACTTATGGAGGGATTTACAAACATGGCTCATTAAAGAAGGGTGCTATTCCTGAAATTGATCAACCCGTTTTTATTAATGCCACTGATTCATCCATAGTATTAAAAATTAGGGTAAAATCAAATGATTATCAGTGTTTTATTTCGACAAGATTCAAAGAAAGTTACAAATCTGAATGGCAGGTTAAAGGAGTAAGAACCATTTTGAAAAATGATAGTATAATTGATGAATTTGTTGAAATTTGCGGACTTAAACCATATACAGAGTATAAAATAATAGTTGCTTGTGAATCAGGTATTGGTAAACATGAAAGTAACCCAATTTCTTTCAAAACAAAACCAGTTTTTCCAGTTATTCGTTTTGATACTGCATATCAAATTTCATGGTATCCTTTTTTTGCAATTTTTGAAGCAAAAGTAAATTATTTTTTAGATGATTATGATAAATGCTATGAATACTTGTATCTGGGATTTGACTCATTGCTAAATTATAGACGTGATTCCTCTTATGCAGGTATAACTTGGACAGATGATACTATCATAAGTTTCCATTTCAGACCTGATTCAACTGCGAAATACTATTTCAAGATTGGTATAAGAAATTCTGTTGGTAGTGCCTTTACAGAACTTGATTCTGTTTTTCTTGAAAGAGTATCTATTCAAGAAGATAAATTCCATCAAAGTCTAAATGTTTCTTATCTAAATGGGTGCCTGCTATTTTCGGGAATTCCAAATGAAATAATGGCAGATATTAGTATCTGGAGCATTGATGGTAAAAAAATCTATTCTGAAGAAAATTGTAAGTTGAACAATAATTACCAACTTAGCTTTAATAGTAAATTGTGGCATAATAGACAAAATTGGTGTTGAAATCTCTTAAAACCCTTATTATACTTAGCTTTGCATCAAATGAAAGGTTATGAATAAAAAAACTGCTTTTATTGCGGAAGCAAAATTGTAAGCAAAAATGG
>Ga0209835_1000348_pt1 | contig 31590 bp, 29 predicted proteins | sample LakKivwa52mmetaG_FD_184138 | JGI IMG/M metagenome (GOLD analysis project Ga0209835, IMG submission 184138) | Anoxic lake water microbial communities from Lake Kivu, Rwanda to study Microbial Dark Matter (Phase II) - Lake Kivu water 52m metaG... | ecosystem: Environmental > Aquatic > Freshwater >... | reverse complement strand
AAGGCCACTTTGGCCTTGAAACCCGGTGCGTGCGGGTGAAGTGATTCGGGTTCCCAATCGAGCCAGTCTGCCCCGAACAGTTCGACGGGGTGTTGCGCCCGGACGGCTCCATTGCCACAGAGCATGGCATCTACGGCGCAGTATTTGTCGCACCCCCAGCAGATGCGCTCGGGGTGTTTGGGGTGGGTCGGGATCTTCTTGGCCATGCTGTCGTGCGGCGATCTGCAGCGTGTCTAGCGCGCTGGGTGGGGTTCGGTCGCCCGCATCCGGGTGGTGGCGCCCCACAGCTCTTCAAGGTTGTAGTGCAGGCGGGTGACTGGATGCATGACATGCACGACGATATCGCCGGCATCCACCAAGATCCATTCTGCGCCGTCTTCGCCTTCCATGCCGATGATGTCGCCTCCGGCCTCTTTGATCTTATCCCGCACATGGTCGGCCAAGGCGCGGACTTGGCGGTTGGAGTCGCCGCTGGCGATGATCATCTTTTCGCATAGCGAGGTGAGATGGGCGACATCGAGCACGGTGATGTCCTTGCCTTTGATGTCTTCCAGGGCGGCAACGGCGATTTTGGTGAGTTTCTTGGTATCCATGGGTTTTTATTGGCGATAGAGGTCGTGTTGGTTCAAATAGGCTCGTACGCTGTCGGGTACCAGATATCGCACGCTTTCGCGCTTGCGACAGGCGCTGCGAATGCGGCGAGCGGCGATATCCATCTGGGTGATGGCGTGAAGGTAGATATGGCCTGCCGGCGTCATTGCAAGGTCGGCGGGGTGTTTTACAAGACGCTGGTCGATTGCGTGGCGCAAGGCATCAGGCAAGCGGTCATCCCAGGTCTGGGGGCTAAACCCCGGGCGATGGGCGATGGCAAGATGCGCCAGGTTGAATAGTTCGGTCCAGCGGTGCCAGGTTGTCAGGCCCATGAAGGCATCTCCGCCAAGAAACAGACAGAGCGGGGTGTGGGCGCCTGCTTCTGCGCGTATGGCTGTCAAGGTGTCGACCATATAGCACGGGCCGGTGCGGGTAATCTCCCGTTCATCGAGGCTGAAACGCGGGTTGTCGGCAATGGCAAGCGCCACCATGTCGCGCCGGGCGGTGGCCGTGGCCAAGGGTAGCTGGCGATGCGGGGGTGTTCCGCTGGGTAAAAAGCGAACTTCGTTGCACCCGAGCGCCTCACCTAACTCTTCGGCCAGGCGCAGATGCCCCAAGTGAATGGGATCAAAGGTTCCGCCGAACAGGCCGATCGGGGCGGTCATGCCGATGCGTTAGGCCAGGACGGGTTCATTTCTGCTTGCGGCGCATGTGCTGCAACATGAGCGTGGCGACTTGTACACGGTTATTCAAACCGAGCTTTTGCATGATGTTGGCCAGATGATTGCGTACGGTGTTGTCGGACAGATGCAGGCGTACGCCAATCACCTTGTTGCTGAGGCCTGCGGCGACGGATTCAGCGATCTCGATTTCGCGTGCGGAAAGACGAGCGAGGGGCGCGTCAACCTGTCCGTTCGACAATTTTTGCAGGATGTGGGCTGGAAAGGCGGCGCTGTCCTTGAGGACCATGCTGATGGCCATGAGGATCTGATCGCTGTCGGAGGACTTGAGCAGATAACCATCCACACCGGCTTCGACGGCGGCGCGAATTTCGCTATCGTCATCTTCGACGGTCAGGATGATGGTCTTGGTGCCTTGCACCTTCAGGGTTGGAAGCAACTCAAGGCCGTCTCCATCCGGCAGGCTGCGATCAACGATGGCGACATCGGCGCGCTGTGTCTCCAGCCAAGCCCGGGCGCTGGCCAAGTCGGCGCAATCGGCGGCCACTTCCAGATCGGGCTGACCTTCGATCATGCCGCGAATGCCCATGCGCAGCAGGGGGTGGTCGTCAATGATCAGGACACGGATTTTGGACATGAATAAAGTTCCTCGCTCTGCTTGGTACATATGGATCATAACCCAAGCGCGGGCCCGAGGGGCTGTACAGGATGGGAACTTTGGGCCTCGGATAGAGGCCCGCTTGGGATGTTATTTGCCGGGCTTTTTGAGTTCCTGCGCGATCAATTCGTCGGCCACGCGAAGGACGCCGGCGTAGCTACCAGCCATGGAGGGCGAGGTCAGGTATTTGCCGTTAATGATCAGGGCGGGAACCCCCTCCAGCCGGTATTCCTGGCTGATTTGCTTGGCGCGATTGGCCTTGGTATAGACGCTAAAAGACTGGAAGGCGGCCTTGAGTTTGTCGGGATTGACTCCTTGGGTCGCGGCCCAGGTGACCACACTTTCCGGCGAATTGAAGCGGCGCCCTTCATTGTGCAGAGCGTTGAAGAGGGGGCCATGCAGGCGGGGGATTTCGCCCACGCTGTCAAGCGCGTAATAGGCTTGGGTCAAGGTCATCCAGCTCTCGCCCAGCACCGCTGGCTGACGCACGAGCACCACATTGCGGGGCAGTTTTTTGGACCACACGAGGAGCTCGGGTTCGAGCTGATAGCAATGCGGGCAGCCGTACCAGAAAAATTCCAGGACCTCGACCTTGCCCGGCGCGGCGGTCGCACGGGCAGGTTTGATCTCGATATAGTCTTTGCCAAGCTGGGCGGCATGGGCCGTGAGGCTCAATGCGGCGCTGGCTGTCAGGAACAGAGTAATCAGAGGGCGGAAAAAGGAGTAGGACATGAGGGCCTCGGCAGATAGCTATGAAGTAAGGGGTCTAGGGAAAGACCGGTTCTTTGATAAGACGGGGGGTGAGATTGTTGCGGTTAAGCAGTCCCTCCATTTCACGCGCCAAGGCCTCGGTCTTGTACGGCCCGACACGGACGCGATGGGTTGTGCCATCATCACTTGGGGTAATAACGACATCCAGATTAAGCAGTAACAGGCGGGCTCGCAGACGGCGGGCGTCATCTTCTTTGCGCAAGGCAGCAACTTGTAGCCACCAGATCTCACGCGGCTTGAGCGGAGGGGAAAGGGTGGGTGTTCTTCCTTTGACGAAATCATCATGAAAGCCGGCAACCCTGGGGGGCGTCGTAACCGGGGCGGCCGCCCGCGCGGCGGTGGCCGTCGGTGGAGTGGGCGCAGCGTGGGTTGCCGGAGCCTTCGGCGAGGGTGAAATGCTCTCTACGGGGGTCGGGCCAGGCTTGGGCGGCGGACGATGTTTGGCTACTGGGGCCTTGGTCGATGAATGCTGGGCTAGCGAGGTGGGCGCTTCGGAATCCGGTTTGGATTTGAACCACTGGGTGAGGCCAAGGGTGAGGCCAACGCCCAAGGCCATGCCCACAACCAAGACAATCAGGGTACGGCGTCCTGATTTAGGGCCCTTGGCCGCAGGGGCTTTACTAGCGGATTTGAAGTCGCGCCGCGCCATGGGGCCTTACATGGACTCCGGGGCCGAGACACCGAGCAGCGCGAGACCGGTTCGCAAGACCTGCTGTGTCGCCGTAATGAGGGCCAGACGGGCATTTTTCAGGGCCTCGTCATCCACCAGGAACTGGCAGGCGGTGTAGAAGCCATGCAGATCGGCCGCCAGATCCTTGAGGTAGTAGGCCACGCTGTGCGGTGCCAGTTCGTGGGCGGCAGCGGCGCAGAGGGCGGGAAATTCGGCCAGTCGTTCCAACACGGCCATGGCTTGTGGCTCGGTGAGCAGGCTTAAATCGGCTTGGGCCAGATCGGCGCGGTGGCCGTCCCAGGCGGCCAGCACGCGACAGATGCGCGCATGGGCATACTGAATGTAATAGACCGGGTTTTCGTTCGACTGGCTCTTGGCCAGATCAAGGTCGAAGTCGAGGTGTTGCTCGGATTTGCGCAGCACATAAAAGAAGCGGCAAGCGTCGTTGCCGACTTCGTGACGCAGCTCGCGCAGGGTGACAAATTGCCCGGAGCGTGTGGACATTGGCACCTTTTGGCCATCGCGATACAGCACCGCAAATTGCACCAAGGCAACGGTCAAACGCTCGGCGTCAGCCCCGGCAGCCGTTAGGGCGCCCTTCACGCGCGGGATGTAGCCGTGATGGTCGGCGCCCCAGATGTCAATGACCCGAGCAAAACCGCGCTCGAACTTGTTGAGGTGGTAGGCAATGTCAGCGGCGAAGTAGGTGTAGATGCCGTTGTCGCGCTTGACTACGCGATCTTTCTCGTCGCCAAAGGCGGTAGAGCGGAACCACAGCGCGCCGTCCTGGGCGTAGAGATGGCCGTGCTGCTGAAGCTGGGCTACCGCCTTGTCGATCAGGCCCGCGTCATGCAAGGAGCGTTCGGAAAACCAGTGGTCAAACTCGACGCCAAATTCGGTCAGATCATTGCGGCAATCGCCCAGCTGTTCGGTGAGGGCAAAGCCGTGCACGAAGGCGTAATCCGCACCCAGCAGGGCCTTGGCGCTAGCGATGAGGTAATCGAGATGCGCCTCCGGGTCGGTCGCCACATCGGGGGCATGGGCAAAGAGATCGGCCGCGGCGCGGCGGTAGCGGTCACCGTGGGCCGTTTGAATGCCATGGGCCATGTCGCGCACATAGTCGCCCTGATAGGCGTTGGGCGGAAAGGCGATGGCCTCGCCCAGTCCTTCCAGATAGCGTAGCCAGGTGGACAGCGCCAGGATGTCCATTTGCCGGCCGGCATCGTTGACATAGTATTCGCGGCTGACTTTGTAACCGGCAAAGTCGAGCACATTGGCCAGACTGGCGCCAAAGGCGGCGCCCCGCCCGTGGCCGACATGGAGCGGGCCGGTGGGGTTGGCGGAGACGAATTCGATCTGGATCGCTTGCCCCGCACCAATGCGGCTACGGCCAAAATCATTCCCGGTGGCGAGGATGTGCGGAACGATGGCCTGGCGGGCTGCAGGTTGCAGGAAGATATTAATGAAACCGGGGCCGGCGATCTCGGTGCGGGCGATGACCGGTGCATCAAGCGCGGCAAGCAGTTCGGCAGCGACCTCGCGCGGGTTGCGTTTGAGGGCTTTGGCCAGTTGCATGGCTAGGTTGCAGGCGTGATCGCCATGGCTGGCCTGGCGCGGACGCTCAATGGTAATGGTGGCGTCGCTGCCGGGCGCAACCAGGTCACGGGCACGGGCAAAGGCGAGCGCGAGTTGGGTTTTGGGATCTAAATAGGTCATGATGTGGCTACAAGGTTGCGCGATTATAGCCTCGCCGGCCGCCGGCGCGGGGGACTAGAATTCCGCCGGATCTACATCCAGCGACCAGCGCACGCCGCGCAAGGGCAAGGTGTGGAGCAGAGGCACCCAGCGTCTCAGGTAAGCCTGCAAGGCCTCGCGTTGGGGGGCTTGCACCAGTAATTGAGCGCGTTCGCGGTGAGCAAGGCGAGCCATGAGGGCCGGTACCGCATCGTACACGGTGACTTCTGCGGGGCTGGGAAGACAGCTCCGGGCGGCCTCCAGAAAGGCCATTGCGGCGCTCATCTGGCTGGCGTCGGCGCGCAATACGGCCAAATGCATGAAGGGTGGCAGGCCGGCTTCTTGCCGCTCGCGCAAGGTGTCTCGGGCGAAACTGGCGTAGTCGTGCTGGCGTAAGGAGACAAAGAGGGGGTGCCGCGGCCAGTCGGTCTGGACCCAGACCGTACCGGGTTTGGCGGCCCGCCCCGCTCGTCCGCTGACCTGCATGAGTTGGGCGAAGAGACGCTCGCTGGCGCGGAAATCGGGTGCCTGCAGGGCGTGATCGGCACCGATCACACCGACTTGGGTGAGATCCGGAAAGTCATGGCCCTTGGCCAAGATCTGGGTGCCCACAATGAGATCGACCGCATGGCGCTGAATGGCCTCACGCATGGCCGCAAAGGCGCCTTTTTGGCGGGTACTGTCGCGGTCAACGCGCAGGATGCGGGCCTCGGGGAAGCGTTCGATGAGGTGTTCTTCGACCCGTTGCGTGCCGTGCCCACCCGCACGCAGGTCGTGCGAGCCACAGTTTGGGCAGGTGGTCGGTACGGCCTGTTCGTGGCCGCAGTAGTGACAACGCAAGTGGTCGGTAGGCGGATTTCGATGCAAGACCTGATGGGCTGAGCAGCGGGGGCAATCAACGATATGTTGGCAGGCATTGCAAATTAGGGCAGGAGCGTAACCGCGCCGGTTGATGAAAACCAGGCTTTGCTCGCCGCGCTTAAGCCCAGCCGCAAGCGCTTCGGTCAGAGTGCGAGAAAGGCCTTGGCGGGGCCGGTCGGTGCGCGTGTCAATGAGGCGAATCTCGGGCAGGCTGGCCCCGCTAATGGCCCGCATGGTTAGGCGGTGTGATTGATAGCGGCCGCGCTGGGTGTTATGCCAGGTCTCCAGCGCCGGGGTTGCAGAACCGAGCAGGATCTGGGCATGGCTTTGGCGGGCGCGCCAGATGGCCAAATCACGGGCTGAGTAGCGCAGGCCTTCGCCCTGTTTGTAGGAGCCATCATGTTCTTCATCAACCACGATCAAACCTAGACGCGCCAGGGGCGCAAAGAGGGCAAGACGGGTGCCGAGGACAATATCGACCTCACCCCGCTGGCAGGCCAGCCAGGCGGCCAGACGCTCGCCGTCCGCTAGCAGGCTGTGCAGCAGGACAACGCGTTGATTGGGAAAACGCTGCAGGATTCGCTCGGTGAATTGCGGTGTGAGATGGATCTCTGGAACCAGAATCAGGGCCTGCTGTCCTGCGGCGACGACATCGGCGCTGCGTTGCAGGTAGATCTCGGTCTTGCCACTTCCGGTAATCCCATGAATGAGGTGGACCCCGAAGCCATGGGCACAGCGGAGGGCGGCCAGGGTGGTCGCCTGTTCGTTGGTCAGCGAGGGCGGAACAGCGGGAGGGCAATCGGCCTTGGGCCGGCAGGCCTCCACCCAGCCTTCCCGGAGCCAGCGGGCAAGCAGGGTATGAAAAGGCTTGAGGGCCTCTCGGGTCTGTGCCCCGCTCTTCAGTTGGACCGCCAGCGCGTGCTGGGTATGGGCGTTGGCTTTAAGGGTGGCGCTGTGTTGACGCCCGGCTTCCGTAAGACGATAGGCCGCCGGTGGCGGTAAGCGAAAACGCCGTTGCCGCAAGGCCGGAGGCAACAGACCCAGTAAGGTGGCGCCAAGCGGGAACTGATAGTAGTCAGCCGCAAAGCGCGCCAGGTTAAGCAGATCCGCCGGCAAGGGGGGGAGGTCGCGATCAATGCTGTGCAGGGTTTTTAGCCGTGCTTCTGAAGCCCCATCGGACGCGGCATCGGGGGCTGCATCGGGCCCCGCATGGGACGCGCCCGGCGCGCCCGGCTCAACGAGGGCGACCAGAATCCCAACCTGCAAACTTTCTGCCCGTCCCTTGCCAAACGGTACGATAACTCTCCGGCCAACATCGCTCGGTTGGGCGTCGGTCGTCCGGTAGTCAAAAAGGCGCGCCAAGGGAATATCAATGGCGACCTGTGCAATGCGTTGCATCATAAACTGGCCAACACCCCATCCAAGTTAAAGTAAATTCTCCAAAAGTGAGCGAACTGCTTGACCTGGCTAGTACGAAAAACTTATCCACAAAATATGTGGATAAGTCTGTGCAAAACCCGCTTTAAACGGGGGCAAACCCTTCTCAAACCGAGTTTCGTACGCTCTTGCGCACAATTCGATCAAAATTTTTTCTCTTGCAAAAACAAAGAGTTAAAATTTATTGATGGAGGTCAGATCTTCGTCTAAGGCCTATGGCTAAGGTTATGCCACCTTGTGTGTAAGTAGTTGCTGTTATTCTGCAAAAGTGAGTAATTAAAGACAAGATAGGCGTTTTAATTGCTTAACGGGGGCTCGAGCGTATTCAGTAAACTGTCCAGGATCGGACCGGCCTCACGGGCATTGGGGTGGTTGATGATTAGGACCAAGGTCTTCCATGCGCTACCCCCAACGCCGCGTTCGTCATGCAAATAACCGGCCCAGGCGCGTACCGCACGCAGGCTGCCCGTCTTAAGATGGGCGCGCCCGATCAGGTGTGCTGGAGTGCTGCGTTTCTGCAGGGTTCCGTCGATGCCAAGGGTGGGCAAGGAGGCGGCAAATTCGAAAAACCAGGGTTGGGTACGGGCCCAGTGGAGCAGCTGGCCTAAACCCGCAGGGCTTAGACGGGCCTCGCGCGATAGTCCGGCACCGTTATCCAGCACGAGCCCTGGCAGGGTAAGCCCACGCTGAGCGAGCCAGGCGGCAACCGTTTGCTGAGCCTTTGCGGGGGTCGCAGGCGCCCCAAACTCGGCGGCACCCAGGTTCAGGAACAGCATGCGGGTCATGACATTGTTGCTGTGCTTATTGATGTCGCGCACGATTTCGGCCAGTGGGCGTGAGGCAAACCGAAGCAGGCTTTGAGCGCTATCCGGGGTAAGCCCTGGGCGAATCTGCCCGTCAATGCGGCCGCCCAGTTCTTGCCACAAGCTGGCGAGATGGAGGCGATTGTTGTCGGCGGGGGCCAGCAGATTAAACCAGGCCGTCCGTACCCCGCAGGCCAGAGGATAATCCCCTTGCAGATGGAGTTCTTGGCCCCGGATAACCGGCTTCAGGCGCTCCTGCCAACCGTTGCAGATCCCATTGCTTGGGCGTATTTCTGCCTTGACGGTCAAGGCTGGGGGTTCGACGCGCACCACCACGGCCCCGTTCTGAGGGCTCAAGGTCAGGGCCAAGGTGTTGTAATTGAATAGTAAGGCGGCGGGCGGGGCATTGTAGGGCCGCTCCGGAGCGGCATCGAATTCAGCCGGGTCCGGGACGCTCAAGGCATAATACTGATTATCCAGAATCAGATCACCGCGGATGGTTTGTAGGCCACGGGCACGCAGGGCGCGTAACAGGGCCGAGGCGCGTTCGGTGGTGAGCGTCGGATCGCCACCGGCTTTGATATAGAGCGAACCTTCCAGGATGCCATTCTGGAGGGTACCATCGACCAGCACTTCGGTCTGGAAGGTATGCGCGGGGCCCAGGCGATCCAGAGCCGCGAGGGTGGTGACGAGCTTCATCACCGAGGCCGGGTTGAAGAGTTGTTGTTCCTGATGGCTGAGGCTGGGCTGGGTCTCAGCGCTCGCTTGTACCCAAAGCCCGATGGACTCGGCGGGGATGCCGGCACGGTTGAGGGCCTGGACGATGGGCAAAGGCAAGGGTGCGGGTAGGGACGCCGATAAAGGCGTGGCCCAGGCCGTCAGCGCCGGGAGGCACAGAGCGGTAAGGCACAGAGAGCGTCGCAAGGCGGTTGGCATCAGGTAGGCTTGGGCGGGTGGTATCGGCATTGTAGCGGTGGAGGTTGGAGAGTGGATGTCCTTTGAAATTGCACCTTCCCGAATCCTGCGCGGGCTTTTGTGGAGCCTGCATGGTTTGGCCTGGCTGGCGCTTGGCCTCGCGGCGCTGCCTTTGGCGGTACAAGTGCTTGCCGCCGCCTTGGTGGGGCTATCGCTGTTTGGCTGGGCGCCGCCGCCCGCTTGTCGTTTGCGTACGGACCGCGATGGGGTCCTGCATTACTGCGCCGGTCTTGATCCCGATGCGCCTTGGCTGGCCTGCCAAGTGGCCGGAGCCAGTCATGTAACCCCTCTGTATTGTTCTCTGATCCTGCGGCCGCAAAATCCTGAATCAGCGCCGCGTGGGGCACGGCGGATTTTGATTTTGCCGGATAGTTTGCCAAGCGAGGATTTCCGTCGCCTGCGCGTCTGGCTTCGGCGCTGGAGTGCGCATGCACACTGAAGCGCTGCAGGGGGCCACGGTGTCACCCATGGAGACGCTTAATCCCGCCGGGAGCTTTGTCGTCGAGGCCTGCGCGGGTAGCGGCAAGACCTGGCTCCTGGTGTCGCGTCTGTTGCGCCTCCTGCTGGCGGGAGCGCCGCCGTCCTCGCTGTTGGCCATTACTTTTACGCGCAAGGCAGCGGGCGAGATGCAGGTGCGCCTCGACGAGTGGCTCCTGTTTCTGGCTCGCGCAGATGACGCGCCGGCCATGGCTTTTCTGGGCGAGCGCGGCCTCACTCCGACCGAGGCTGCAAGTGCGCTGCCGCGAGCGCGCGGCCTTCTGGAGCAAGTGGCACAGGCCCGACCGGGGCCGATGATCACGACCTTTAATGGCTGGTTCCTGCATTTGCTGGCGCGCGCCCCGCTGGTTGAGCGTTCGCCCAGTCAAATTCTTGACGATGCCGCCTTGCGGCTCGATGAAGCTTGGCAGTCTTGGCTGGAGACCCTGCGCGAGCCGGACAAGGCGGACTTGCATGGCCATTTGCAGGCCTTGTTTACGGCCCCGGATTGGCCCTTGCAAACTCTGCAAGAGCGCCTGTTTGCGTTTATTGCCCTGTATGGCGACTGGCTGGCTTGGGCCGAAGGGAGGGTGGACCCGGTGGCGGAAAACCTCGCCGCTTTGGCCACGACGCTCGGAGTAAGGGCAGGCGAAAAGCCGGTGGACGACTTGGTGCAATCGGCCGCTTTTCGGGCGGCCTGCCAGGAATTTTTGCCGTTGCAAGCAAGCAATGGGGGCGCTCTATGCAGTGAGCGCGCACTTCATCTTGAACAAGCATTGGAAAGCGGTTCTTCAGATGCGTTCGGGGCGGCCTTGCTGAGTTCGGAGAAGGTACCGTATCGGGACATCAAGCCGAGCAAGGCGATGCAAAAGCGGCTCGGCGTAGCGGCGATGGAGCGCTATTTTGAGCTTTATAACGCCTTGGCCGAAGACCTGCAGCGTGCCCTCGCTCGCCAGCGCGATGTGCGCGCGCTCTGGTTGCAGGGGCATTGGTTGCCGCTGGCGGTGGATCTGGCCGATCATTATCAGCAACAAAAAGCCCAGCGGGATGGCCTTGATCACTCCGATGTCGAGTGGTTAACGGCGCGTTTGTTGCGCAGCCCGGACCATGCCGATGCCCTGCTGGCGCGTTTGGATGCGCGTTGGCGCCATTTGTTGCTGGATGAGTTTCAGGATGCCAATCCCGTGCAATGGGGCATTTTGCGTGCGTGGCTGGAGGCTTATGGGGACGATGCTGAGCGGCCGACGGTTTTTCTGGTGGGCGATCCCAAGCAGGCGATTTACCGGTTTCGGCGGGCCGATGCCCGCCTGTTTGAAGCGGCCGGGCAGTTTTTAGTCATCCATTTTGCGGCGCAGCGGGCCGCAGAAAACCAGACGCGTCGCTGCGCACCGGCCCTGGTCGATTGGGTTAACCAGACCTTTCTTGGGCTGGCTGAGCGTTATCCGCACTTTGCCATGCACACGGCTCAGGCTACGGCGCGGCCGGGGTATTGTTTGCGTTTGATTGCGCCCGACACCGAGGCGCCGCCAGACCGACCTCCGCGCCAAGGGGTGCGCAATCCCCTGCAGGAGGCCAGCGTCGATCTCGCGGATAGCCGTGCGGCTGAGGCGGCGGCAGTCGCGGCCCATATCCAAAGCCTAGTAGGACGGATCGAGATTGAGGCTAGCGAGGCGGGCCAGACCCGGAGTCGGCCAGCACGCTACGCCGATGTGCTGGTGTTGTGTGCCAAGCGCAACGGCTTGGAGACTTTCGAGGCCGCTTTTCGTGCGGCCGATATTCCCTATGTGACGGGTCGGCGGGGCGGCCTGCTAGAGTCGTTGGAGATTGAGGATGTTCTGGCCCTGCTGCGGGTTTTGGTCAATCCGGAGGACAACTTGGCCTTGGCGCAGGTTTTGCGTAGCCCGATTTACGGTTGTAGCGAGGCTGAGCTGTGGCCGTTGGCGCAGGAATCGGCCAAGGCGCGGGAAAATACTTCGGCTGCGGCAGCGGATTTGCGGCCCATGGGCTCGTGGTTAAGTCGTTTGCAGCAAGAGAGCCTGCAACAACCCGCTTGGTCGAGTGCAGTGCAGCGAGCGGTCCGCCAGTTGACGGCTTGGCAGTCTATGGCTGCGCGCCTGCCACCACACGATGTGCTCGACCGGATCTATCACGAGGCCGATCTGGAGGCCCGCTATAGCGCGGCGTTGCCGCCCGATCGTGCGCCCTCGGCCGTGGCCAATCTGCGCGCCCTCCTCGCCCAGGGTTTGCAACAGGGCGGTGGCCGTTATCCCAGTCTGCCGCAGTTTCTCAACCGGCTGACCGCCTTGCGACGCAAGGCCGGCGATGAGGCGCCCGATGAGGCGCCGGTCGCGGTGGGTGATGTGGTTCGCATCATGACCATCCACGCCGCCAAGGGTTTGGAGGCGCCCATCGTCTATATCATCAAGGCTGACGAGAGTCCCGGCAGTAGCGTTCCGAAAATTCTGGTCGATTGGCCGCCGGACAGGGATCGTCCGACGCATTTCTCGTTGATGGGCACCAAAGAATGGGTGGGCGAAGGCCGGAACGCTCTGCTCAAGGCGGAGGCGGCCTTGGCCGAGCGGGAGCGTCTGAATCTGCTCTATGTGGCCATGACCCGCGCCCGCCAAGTTCTGGTGCTAAGCGGCAAGCGAAGTGGCAAGGCTAACTTGATCCCGGAGGGTTCATGGCTGGCCTTGGTGGCTGAGCGGGAAGCGGGGCCCGGCGATCTGGCCATGGCTGGCACGGGACATGGCGGATCCGAGGTGTTGCAAACGCAGCCCCTGCCGCCCCTCGCCCCGCCCGACTTGAGGCCCGTGGGCGTCCGCCTTGAGGCGCCTGCCGCCGAGACCGAGTTTGGCATCTGCGTGCATCGTTATCTGGAGCTTGCAGATGACTTGGATGTCGTCGCCCTGCGCGCACGCATGGCCTTGGCAGAGACGACTTTTGCAGCCGTGGCCGAGGTGGCTGAGCGCATTCGCAACAGCCCGGCCGCACGCCGGTTTTTTGACCCCGCGCTCTGCCTGACGGTGCGCAATGAGTTGGACTTTGTGGACGCGAATGGGACCCTAGGGCGTATCGACCGGTTGGTGCGCCAGGCCGACGGTTGGTGGATTCTCGATTACAAGACCGGGGGGTTAAGCGAGCTAGATCTGCTGCGCCGCTCCGAGCCGCACCGGGCGCAGATGGAAGTTTATGCAGCGGCAGTAGCGCAGCTTTATCCCAGGCAGCCGGTGCGGACGGCGCTCCTCTATGGCGACGGACAGGTATTTGTCATGCCCGAGCCGGGCGGCACGGGCTAAAATCAGCAGCAATTTTGTTATCTCAGGAAGGTACCCCATGCCCGTCAAACTCACTGTCCCCAATCCCGCCTCCCTGTTGCCTGTGCCGGGCATTGAACTGGGAATCGGCAGTGCCGGCATCAAAACGCCTGGCCGAAAAGATGTGCTGGTGATGCGGGTCGCGGCCGATGCCGAGACGGTCGGCGTATTCACCCAAAACCGCTTTTGCGCCGCGCCGGTGAGCGTGTGCAAGGAACACCTGCACGGTGAGGCCGGCATCCGCGCTCTGGTTGTTAACACCGGCAACGCCAACGCGGGCACCGGCGAAGAGGGTTTGCAGCGCGCCCGCGAGACCTGCATTGCGCTGGGCAATCTATTGGGCGTGGGGCCGGAGCAGATTCTGCCCTTCTCCACCGGCGTCATTCTCGAGCCGCTGCCGGTTGGCAAGCTCATCGCCGCCCTACCCGCCGCCATCGCCGACCTGAAACCGGCCAATTGGGCACACGCGGCCGAGGCCATCATGACCACGGACATCGTCTCGAAAGCGGCTAGTCGCCGGGTGACCTTGGACGGTGTGGATTTCGTCATCACCGGCATCGCCAAAGGCTCCGGCATGATCCACCCGAACATGGCGACCATGCTTAGCTTCCTCGCCACCGATGCGCCCGTTTCCTGTGAAGCGCTCGAAGCCATCCTGCGCCATGCGGTCAACAAATCGTTCAACTGCATCACTGTTGATGGCGACACCTCGACCAACGATTCGTGCCTTCTCACCGCCACCGGCAGCACGCCGGCGCCGGTCATCCTGGACGATGGCGATGCCCGCTTCCCGACCCTGCGCGATGCCGTCACCGACCTGATGATCGAACTCGCGCAAGCCATCGTCCGCGACGGCGAAGGCGCCACCAAGTTCATGGAGATCGCCGTCGAAGGCGGGGCCACCGAGGCCGAGTGCAAGCAAGTCGGCTATGCCATTGGCCGTTCGCCGCTGGTCAAGACCGCTTTTTTTGCCTCTGACCCCAACCTGGGCCGCATTCTCGCCGCCGTTGGCTACGCCGGTATCGCCGATCTCGATGTGAATAAAGTAAAACTATGGCTCGGTGAAGTGTTGGTTGCCGAACACGGCGGCCGTGCCGCCAGCTATGTCGAGGCCGATGGCGCGGCGGTGATGAAAAACGAAGACATCCGCGTGCGCGTCGATCTTGCCCGAGGCCAAGCAGCGGCGACCGTATGGACCTGCGATTTTTCCTACGACTATGTGAAGATCAATGCCGAATACCGCAGCTAAGGGTGCGACCGGCGCCCGCGTTGAAGTCGTCGCGGCGGTGATCGAACGCTCGGATGGCACCTTCCTGATGGCCCGTCGGCCAGACGGCAAGGCTTACGCGGGCTGGTGGGAATTTCCTGGCGGCAAGGTCGAGGCGGGCGAGTCGCTGTCCGCAGCCTTGGCGCGTGAATTGCATGAAGAGCTTGGCATCACGGTGCAAACCGCGTTTCCGTGGATCACTCGCGAATTCGATTACGAACACGCTCAGGTGCGGCTCAATTTCTTTCGTGTCACCGCCTGGACCGGCGAGCCGCAACCACACGAGGGGCAGGGCGGGCTGGCGTGGACGCAGGCTGCGGCGCCGACGGTGGCGCCAATCCTACCCGCCAATGGACCAATCTTGCGCGGTTTGCAGTTGCCGCTGGAATACGCGATTTCAGAAGCGGAAAAATACGGTGCCGATGAATTTTTGCGCCGCCTGGAGGGGCGCCTGACGGGCGGCCTGCGCCTGGTGCAACTGCGCGAGAAGGCCTTTGCAGCGACCGAATATGCCGAATTGGCGGCGGCAGTAGCTGCGCGCTGTCAGCGTTTTGGCGCGGCGTTGCTGATCAACGCCAACCTGGAACTGGCCGCGCAAGTCGGCGCCGGAGTGCATCTCAACAGCCGACAACTGGCCCAATTGACCACGCGACCGGATCTGCCCTGGGTGGCGGCGTCTTGTCACGATGCCGCCGAACTCGCGCAGGCCGTGGCGCTGGGTTGCGACTTGGCCGTGTTGTCGCCGGTGCTGCCGACGGCCTCGCATCCGGGTGAGCCGGCGCTAGGTTGGGAGAGTTTTGCCCAAATCGCGCGTCTCTGCCCGATCCCTGTCTACGCGCTTGGCGGGCAATCAGCTGCGACGCTCGACACCGCTCGCCGCCATGGCGCGCAAGGCATCGCCGTCAAAGGCAGCGCTTGGAAGAATTGAAAGGCAAACCGATGTCACTATTGAAATCAAACTACAGCCGGATGGCCATCGTCACTCTGCTCATAGCCGTTGGTTTTGTTCTCTGGCATCAGGTTCAGCCCCTGCCAAGCCAGGCCCAACGCATTATTTGTGCCGATCTGATGGCTGGCTGCACGGCGGCCACGGCGGATGGGCCGGTCACCTTTGGCCTCTCGGAAAAGATTCGTCCCCTGAAGTCTTTTGAGATCTGGGTCAAACCGCCCAAGCCAGGCAAGATTGAGGCCGATTTCAGCATGGTGGGCATGAATATGGGCTACAACCTCTACACCTTGCGCCCAAGCCCGGACGGCACTTATCGCGTCACGGCGACCTTGCCGTTCTGTATCTCCGGGCGCGGGGATTGGCTTTTGACCCTGCGCCTGCCGGGTGTGGCGCTGGAGGTGCCGTTCACCACGGAGAAGCCGGACTGAGCCAGAGGGAAACGGCCAGCAAAAGGGGCTGAAGGTGAGCCGCCGCGATGGTCTGCTTGATGGCGGGTGCGAGGTGAGCGGGTGTGCCCGCAAAGGTGACCAGTTGACGGGCTGCTGCCATCGCCGGTGTGAGACCAAGCAGGGAAATGAGCGCCAGGGGTGGTAGCCAGGCCGCGGTGACCAGCGTTATCAGGGTTAGGGCCGCCAGACCAAGAATGAGCTCGTAACCATAAGCGGCGTGCACCGGCGTCAGACGAACGACCCAGTGGCGCTTTCCAACTGCCGCATCGGCCTCACGGTCGGGAAATTGGTTGATGAACAGGATGTTGGTGACCAGCAAGGCATAGGGTAGTCCCATCAGCCAGGGTGACAGATGCAGGCTGCCACGCTGCACAAAATCGGCGCCGGCGACGATGAGCAGGAACCCGGTGGCTACGCAGGCCTCTCCCAGGCCCCGGCTGTTCAGTTTGAGCGGAGGCGCTGAGTAGGCCCAGCCGATCAACAAACCCAGGAGCCCAATCCAGAAAAGCCCGTGGCCACTGACACTGATAAGCCACAGCCCCCCTGCGATGACAGAGAGAAACAGGAGGATGGCGTAGCCTTTGACTTGGTTGGGGGACAGAACACCGTTTTGAATGAATCGTGAACCTCCGGTAAAGGGGAAGATTCGACCCGTGTTGCGCGCATCGGTACCGTTGAGGTGGTCGTAATAATCGTTGAACACATTAATACCGGCGTGTGCCAGAGCGGCGAGAAGCACCGTGACGAGGGCCAGCACTACATCAATTTGCGCACCGCTAGAGCTGGCATTGGCGAATCCTAGTACACACCCGGCCAAGGTGATGGTGAGGAAGGCCGGTCGGGTAGCCAGTACATAGCGTTTTACCGGCGTTGTCAGGTCTTCAGGGCGAGGTTCGCGAGCGAGGCTTTGGGTTTGGGTCATAACTGTTTTCCGGACGGTGGGGTCAAGATGCGGGGGCGTGAATCCTGAAGTAGGCGTTCAGGGGCGGAAAAAGGCGCGAGTCGTTCGAGGAAGTCGAGCAGTTCCAGTGCGGGTGTATTGCGGAAGAAGCGGGCACTAGGGGTCTCCATCCAGATCCGGTCGGCATACAGCCAAAGCTCATGTGGGGTGTCGCCAATGCCGTCACCGTTGCGGTCGAAGCCCTCATATTCGTCCCAGGCGTTGTCCTCCCAAAGATGACCACGCGTGGCGTTGGTGTGGCTAACGGCCAGCGTGCTAAGGTTTTTTTCAAAACGGTTGCGGCGCAGTACATGGCCGCCCTTGTCACCGTAAAAATACAAGGCCGTATCGTTGTGGGCAAAGCGATTGCCATGAATGAGCAGAATGTCGTGGCCGTAGAGCGGCGAGTTGGCTTGAAGGCCAACGGCGCAGTGCAGTATTTCGTTACGCAGAACTTGCGTATCGAGGGTTTCCTTGAAGGCCAGCGCGGCACCCGCCTCGGCGCGCACATGATGGATGCGATTATCTTCGACGCGGACGCGATCGGAATAGAGGACAACGATACCGGTGGCGGTGTGGGCGATATCGTTCGCTGCAACGATGTTGTCGGGCGAGAAAATCAGATGAACGGCGTAGCGGCCGTTGCGGATTCGGTTATTGCGAATCTGGTTGGCCGGGGCGTTGGCCAGGGTGATGTCGCGTAGATTGGCGATGTCATTGGCTTCGATGCGGTTGCCGCGACCGTACCAGATGCGTATCGCATCGCCGCGCAGATTGAGTGGCGCAGTCTGGCCGCGCAGCGTGTTGCCACGAACTACGGCATCATTCGCGGCCCTGAGGTGGATGCCGAATAACACGCTGTCGATGCGGTTGTTTTCGATGCGGACACGGTCAGCGGCATCAACCAGAATGCCGGCATCCATGGTGTCAAAGCTTTCGCCTGATCCTGTCAGTCGCAGGCCACGCACGCTGACATCGGCGGCCTGCACGGTGAGCACGGTGCCGCGCCCACCGTTATCGATACAGGCCTGGCCTTGACCATCCAGGATGAGCGGCTTGCGGATCACGGCGGGGCCTGCATAACAGCCGGGTGCCAGTTTAAGGACGGCGTACGGGGCAGCGGCATCGAGCAGGGGTTGCAGGGGCGGCAAGGGGCTGGCAGCGGCTGGTGCCATCAGATGCAGAAGCAGCGCGCCCCAAGTCCAACAGGTTGTTAGCCGGACAAGCATGGCCGGTGCTCCAACGGGGACTCAACGCAGCGCCTGCAGGCGTTGTTCAAGTTCGTCCATGGGGAGGCGCCCCTTGCGTGCCCAAACCACTTCGCCGTGGTGATCAATCAGCACCGTGAATGGCATGGCTGCCTTGGGGTTACCCAGTTGTTGCATCAGGGCAATGGCGGTCTCTTTGCCGCCGATGACCGGGTAGGTGACATCGTGAACACGGGCATATTCGTTGGCAAAGGATAGGTTGTCCTCGACCGCGATGCCGATAAAGGCCGTGTTGGTTTTTTTCTGTACGGCAGCCAGTTCAGGCAGTTCGTCACGGCAGGGTGGACACCAAGTGGCCCAAAAGTTGATCACGGCGGGCTTGCCGCGCAGATGGGATAGATTGAAGGGAACGGCAGCGGGTTGGGCAAACAGGTTGACGGCGTGGGCCAGAATGGGCGTCAGGCCAAGGCTAAGCATGAGCAGCCAGTGTTTCATAACAGGTCTCCTTTGCGGAAGCTGCGGTAGGCAAAGAGAGCGCAGAGGCTGCCGATGGCGGCGGGGTAGAGCAGGGCGAAAACCTGGTAGCCCAGCGCGCCAAACAGGTCGAAAAGAACGAAGGCTGCCGGGCCGAGGACAATGAGTTGTGGATCGAACAGCATCAATGCGGCGGTGCGAAAGGTTTGTAAGGGATTAAACAAGGCGATGCTGACGGCCATTTCGGCGGGCATTTGTTCCTGGATCATGACGCCGAGCAGGATCAGGTCGAGGAAGAGCAGCAGGACCAGCCAGACCATGAAGGCGATGCCTTGGGCCACATCGGCGGAGCGCGAGAGCACTGAGATCAGAATGGCGATACCCAGAAAGCACCATGACAGGCTGGCCAAGAGACCGGTGTAATACAGGAAAATGTTCCACGGTATTTCGATGTCAGTGATCAGCGCCCATAGCGCGGCGCCGAGCATGGCGATGAAGACCGGGGCGAACACCATCAGAAAGCGTCCGAGGAGTTTGCCCCAGAACCAGCCGGACAGGGAGACTGGCAGTGACAGCAGGTATTCAAATACGCCCGCCTCGCGATCACCGGCAACAGAACGCACGGTGGAAATCAGTACAAAAACGGGCAGGATGGCCATCACCAGCTGGATATAGGTCACTAACAGGCGGGACAGGCCAATGAAACCCAGGATGCGTGATTCGGTCAGGCCGAAGGCAAACAGTAAGGCGACGATACCGCCGAACACCAGGGCGTAGAGCATGAACCAGCGTGCCCGCAGGGATTCGGTCATCTCCAGACGCAGTGCAGGTTTGAGGTCATTGAACATGGGTTAGCGTCCCTTGGCCAGGATGGCTGTTTTCATGGTTTGGAAATCAACGCTGCCCGCTGCGGGTGCCCGCAGGGCGCCGTAGCCGTAGAGCATGGGTGTGGTTTTGCCCGCGAGGTAATGGGCGGTGCGGGCGTCCAGCCACTCACCGGTTTGGGCATCTGTGACCCAGATCTCGGTGTCGGCCGAGTCGGCCCATGGGATTTTTTGTTCCTGAAGCCAGAACAGCGCGCAGCCGATATCGTCAAACTTGTAGATCTTGCGCTTGGCAACGCCCGTCTTCCCGTCCATCGCCCCACCGCGAATTTGCGCGGCGAAGCGGCGGTCGCTGATGATCATGTTGCAGCGTGTACAGGTGTCTCGATCCCAATGCATCTTGCCCGGGCCATGGTCAGAGTCTCTCTTGCTACAGCCGGTCAGCCAGAGTACGGGAAGTGCAGCGCCGCCTAGCAGTAGCTTGCGGCGGTTCATTCGAGTTCCTTAATGGACACGCTGCGGACCAGTCCGACATAGCGCGACAACATGCCCATGAAACGCAGCCGATCTGGGCTGGCGATGACGCCTTCCCAAGCGAGGTTCGGTGCGTCCGCGGTGAGACCCCATTGGCCCAGCGCCCGAGCGATGGCGTCTTCGGCGCGAGACAGGACGATGCGGACGGCGAGCTTGCCATCCAGCGCGACGCTATCGGCGACGCGATCGTCGAGGACGATGCGCCCCATGTCCATTTCCACTACACGGGTAACCAGCGGCGCAACTTCGTCGAGACGATGGCTAGAGATCAGCAGGGTGATGGGGCGCACGGTAACCTGTTCGGCCAGCAAGTCGAAAAAGGCATGGCGTGCCTCGGGGTCAAGGTTGGCAGCCGGTTCATCCAGAATCAGGAGGGCACAAGGCCGGCCCAAGGCCAAGGCAATGAGCACTTTTTGTTTTTGGCCGCCCGACAATTTGGTGAAAGGTAGGTGTTCGACACGCGCGAGATCCAGGCCCAAACGAGCGGCAATGGCGGTCATGGCGGCTACCGGCGTATCCGTCAGTTCACTGGTAAAACGCAGCAGTTCGTGGACCGACATGCGCAGTGGCGGCGGCAATTGCGGTACGAAACCAATCTCGCGCAGAACGCGGGCGCGATCGGCACGCGGGTCGACGCCTTGAATGAGTACGCTGCCTTCATGCACATATTCACCGAGCAGACAGCGGATGAGGGTGGTCTTTCCGGCCCCGTTGGAACCAATCAGGGCAATGCGTTCGCCGTGAGCTACCGAGAGATCAATGGCATCGAGGACGCGGCTTTTTCGGAAGTGTTTGGAGAGTTGTTTGAGTTCGAGCATGGGGCGCACTTTACTACAAGCCTACAACAGGTTTTGCAGGCCGCGGACTTCGAAGCGCAGCGAGCCGGTGGGGCAGGTGTCGACGCACAGGCCGCAACGGGTGCAGTCGGCGCCGATGTTGATATGGGTGTCGCTGGCGCGGCCCTTGATGACGCAATCGAGCACATGCGGGACTAGGCAGACCTTGCGGCAATCACCCTCGTGGAAACAGGAATCGAGGTGGTAGCCAATTTGGAGGGGGCTGAGGCTGCCGACCGCACCATAAGTCAGCCCGATAGGACAAAAATAACGGCACCAGGCACGCCGCGAATAGGCGATTTCGAACAGCAACAGCAGCAATACCCAGGCCAGACCCAAGCCCGGGCCGTAGATGAGGGCCCGGGACAGGATGCCGGTGGGTGACAGTGTTTCAAATACGGTATAGCCGCTGATCAAGGCGAGCGCCGCAAATAGCAGCCATAACACGCTGCGCAGGCCGCGATGAAAGGCGTGATCGGAAACGATCTTGCGTTCGGCCAGATAAAGATGGAGGCGTTCGGTCCATTCGGCGAGCAGGTGATAGGGGCACACCCAGGAACAGAACGCGCGGCCGCCCAACAAAACCCAGAACAGGAAGATGGTGACAGTGCCAATGATCAGGTTGATGGGGATGTGCTTGTGTGCCAGCGCCACTTGCAAGGCGGCGTTGAGGTCGATCATGTGAAAACCCAGAAAGCGCGAGGCGGTGAGCGAGCCTTCCAGCATCTGGATATCGAGCCAGAAAGACAGGACGAACAACAGGTTGGTAACAATGAGAACGGCCCAACGGCGGTTGCGCCAGCGTGTGGCACGCACGATGTCGGCGCGGTGCGCCTTGAACGCTTCGATGCGTGCCTTGTCTTCGCGCTTGGTGCGGTGGATGACCTGGGCCTCGGTCTTTTGTTGCTCAGCCTCGGGTTTTCGGGGCTTGAGTCCGAGGAGTTGACGCCAGGATTCGCTGAAACGGTTATGCATGCGGCCATCCCTGGCGCGGTTTGATTTCAATGGCGGCCGGCTCGGTAGGGCAGGCCATTTCGCATACCCCGCAGCCCAGGCAGGGTTCCAGCACCTCCGGGGTCATTTTTCCGTCCGCCAGGGGAATCAGGCGGATGGCACCTTCGATCGGGCAAGTGCGAACGCACAGGTCGCAGATCGCGACATCGAAAGGATGCTCATTGAGCGGGATGGGCTTCCAGCGGTCGACCGCCATGAAGCGCATGCGGCCGGAAAAACCAGCGCCGCGAGCGGGGCCTTGATGACCTTTACCCTGGCGCGCCAGACACAATTCGGGGCGGATCAACACGGCAACGCCCATGCGCTCCTTCAGGTTGAGCGTCGGCTCGGGGTCCTGTTTCTTGGCCAGCAACACTGGCGGGGCCGCGACCGGCATTCCGGTGCGAACCGGCAGATCCATCGGTTTGTGATAGGTCAGCGCGCCGGTTGGGCAGGCCAGAATGCATTGCACGGCGTCGCAGGAAAAATCACAGGCCTGGGCACGCGCGTCGATGTAGGGCGCACCAATGCCATAGCCGTCGCCGAGATCGGCCAGCTTCAGGGCCGCGACCGGACAGACCTGAACGCACTGCCCGCATTTAATACAGGCCGAGAGAAAGTCTTGTTCTTCCAGTGCGCCGGGCGGACGCAGTCGATGGGTCGAGGCGGCTGGCGTAGGCAGCCAGGCGATGCCGCTGGCACCCAGGAGGGCGGCCAGGCCTAGTCCGGTACGCAAGAAGCGGCGACGCTCGGAAGGTTTAGCCATGGGTGGGCCTCATGCGCGGGCGCGCATCCTCAAACAGTAAGTCGGGCTCCGAGAACGGGGCCAGCCGCTCAAGAAAATCGAGCAGTTCCAGGGCGGGGGAGGCGCGGAAGAACTGGGTGATCGGTGTGTCCATCCAGATACGATCGGCATAGGCGTATTGACGATGGGGCCGGTCGCCACGCCCGTCACCGTTACGGTCAAAGCCTTCGTAGCCGTCCCACATATTGCCTGACCAGGTGTTTTGACGGGCGGTGCCGCCGCCGTTGACGGCGACATCGGTCAGGTTGCCGACGAAACGGTTATTGGTGACCACATTGCCAGCGCGCTCGCTGTTAAACAATAGGCCGATGCCGTTGTACGCCAAGCGGTTATTGCGCATCCATATCTGGGTGTCGGGCTGGAAGGGCGATAGATCGGAGGCAATGCCGGTTGCGCAATAGACGATCTGGTTGTTTTCGAGGACGGAATCGCTGGCCTCCTTGAAACCGATGCCCATCCCGGTGGCGCCGGTGGCGTGCGAGACCAGATTGTTGCGGATGATGACGCCCTCCGTGTACATCACATAGATACCAACGGCGTTGTTGTAAAAGCGATTGCCTTCAACCAGATTGTGTTGCGCGAACATAAAGTGGATGGAGTAGCGGCTATCGCGGCTGGTGTTGTTTTTCAGGATGTTGCTGTTCGAATACCAGACCACGACATCGCGCGAATCCTTAATCTGATTGCCCTCAATACGGTTGCGCAGGCTGTACCAGAGGCGAATGGCATCGCCACGCACGCCGAGATCAACAGGCTTGGAGGTGATGCGGTTGTTACGCACGATATTGTCGTTGGCCTGACGCAGATCGATGCCGAAAAGGCAGTTATCGATGATCAGATTTTCGACGGTGTTGCGATGGCCGCGAATCTCCAGCGCGGCGTCCTCCATGTCGTGTGAATCGCCCGAGCCGGTCAGGCGCAGGCCACGCACTACGGCATCCTCTGTCTCGATGCGGAACACCCCGCCCTTATCCCCGGCATCAATTGTGACCTTGCCGCCGCCGTCGATGGTAAGGGGTTTAGTCAGCAAGACCGGCCCCGCGTAAGTGCCTGGTGGCGGTCGCAGCACCGAACCGGCCGGGGCGGCGTCGACCAGTTCCTGAAATGGTTGCAGGCCGTGGATGCGTGGGTCGCGCAGATATAACGGATACACGGGCCGCGCGGCATCCACGGTGTTACGCACGGCCCCCATAGCGCTAAAGTCTTGCACAGCGTCTTCAGCTTCGTTATAGCCGGAGGATGGGGCGGCGGTAAGGGCCAAGCCCAACCAGAGCAGGATACGGGGCAGGCGCACGGCGTCAGCCTGGGTTACCGTTGGTTGAGCTGCTTGCGGCGCAGCAGGAGGGCTACGATCAGCAGGCCGGAAAGCGCCAGCAACAGGCCGTAACCAATGTACGGGTAGGAGAAGGTCGAAAACTGAGCGACCTGACCTTCACCGAAGACGGTAGGCATAAAAGGCTTCACGGTGAAGGCGCCCCATGGATGCAAGTTATGGCCAAAGAACCACAACCAACCGGCATATTCGATAACAAAGAAGACTGGCAATAAGGCCGGCACAAAGGCCAGCAGCAGGGAAAATTTGCGCCATTTCCAGCAGCCGGCGAGGACGATTAGCATGGCGGCTACCAGGCCGCCCATGACAATGTGCATGGCCAGGCGAAGGTTGGCACTCCAGCGACCGATCACTTCGGGCTCGTTAAAGAAAGTGGCCGTGGCCTCTGCATAGGTCTGCACATAGGCATCGAGTACGCCGAGCCCCAGCATCTGGATATACATCCAAACCGCCACTGCGGCGAAGCCCACGCTTAGGGTTTGCAGTTCACGCTGGCGGTCATTGGCGGCAAAGGCGAGCAACATGACACCAAGAAAGGCCATGATGTACTTGGATAATTCCTTCTCCACCGGGCCACCCGAGGCGATGGGATACATGCCAACATAGTGGTTAATGGTATTCATCTCGTGCACGCAATCCAACTGCTGGGCCTGATCCCGTTGGCCGCGTTCGAGGGCCTCGTTTTCACCGCCAAGATCGCCTTGATAGATCTCGCTCTTTTTGATGACGGCATGGGTGCAACCGTTCTTAACCCCGTCAAAGTGGAAGTGGATGCGTATTCCGTCCGGGAAGGCATCGGGTGGGTAGTTGGGTGCAGTGAGCGAGACCCACCAGATCGGCGTGAAATAAGCCACTGCCAGCAAGAGCAGTGCCATAAGGGCAAAGCGGCTGGATTTGTTACCGGTAAAGTCCTCAATGAGACTGGACATGGGGAACTCCTGTTGAATGCCAATTCGCTGAGGGCATCCTGAGGGCGCCGAGTATTACCCGCTCAGGGAATTGGGATCCAGACAGGCCGCACAAGGCGGCCTACCGTTCACCGGGTCTTGCTTCGGGGCCTTACTTTTTAGGTTTAAGGCGTGACATATAGTCAGCCACAGCCTGCATGTCGGTCCTGGAGTAGGTCTTGATGACTTTTATCATGTCCTTGTCGGCGTTCTTGCGCTTGCCGGCCTGCATCTCTTCCATTTGGCGCATGGTGTATTCATAGTGCTGTGCCGTCAGTAAAGGCACGAATTTGGCTTGGTCGCCCACGCCATTCTCCTTGTGGCAGGACAGACAATCCTTTTTGTACAACTCGGCGCCGCGCTTGACCTCTTTGCCCGAACCCTTGCCGTTGGTGGTTTTGAGTTTGAGGCGCGCCATATAGGCAGCGCTGTCAGAGATGTCTTGCGGTTCCATGCCTTGGGCAAAGGGATACATTGTGGGGTTGTCGCGGTGACCGGTGCGAATATCGATCATCTGTTTGACCAGGACTTTTTCGTGTTGCCCGGCGACGACTGGCAGAGTACCGTCGGGACGGCCCATGCCGTCCTCAAGATGACAGGCCGAACAGACTTCGTACACCTCCTGACCATTCTTGGGATCCCCCTTGAGTTTGAGGATGTCATCCGTAGAGGCGTTGGCACCCGGACGCGCGGCGAAGGCTGAGCCAGCCGCAAGACTTAGAATGAGCAATAAACCGGTTTGGAACTTCATGGTGACACTCCTGCAAGAGAAAGGGATTGGCCGCATTAACGCAGTTTAATTAGACATCACTCATACGATTCAACGCATTGACCTGCATCAAGCAAAAAAAGGGTGGGCTTTCGCCCGCCCTTTTTTGCGAGTGACGCCGCTTACTTCTTCACTTTCTTGGCGCCGTTTTGCTCTAGGTAAGTCTTGGCACGCAAGCCGAGGTCTGCGGTCTTGACTTGATATTGCCACCACTGGCCTGCCCACAAGGTGGCATTGTTCCAGTCGCCCGCTTTGACGGCGGCATCCATCTTGACCTTCACCCCGGTGATCTTGCCGGCTTGGTCAAAGGCGTCTTCCACCATGGCCACGGCCTCCGGGAAGTCCTTGTAGTTGACGCTGGTGATGTACGCGACCACGGAATCGATGACCGCTTGGGTTTCGATGTTGGTCTTGTACTGCTTGTCGAAGTCGGCCTTGGTGTAGTTCGTGCCTGCCTTGCCGGCTACGCCAGTGTCCTTGTAGCCCTTGGGTTTGACCAGCAAGTAACCTTGCATCTCCAGGTGCAAGGCGGAGCAGAACTCGGTGCAGTAGTACGGATACACGCCCGGGCGCTCGGCCTTGAATTTCACCGTGACGGTCTTGCCAGGTTCGACCGAGGCATGGACATTGTAGCCACCGATGGTGAAGCCATGGGTCTCGTCTTGTGCGCGCTCGAGGTTGGTCAAGTGGATCGTGACCTCGTCACCGACCTCAACATTGTCGATGATCTCGGGAACAATATGGGAGCGGATCAGAGTGCCGAACACCTCAACCTTATTGCCTTTCTTCACGATCTTTTCACCGCCGGCCTTTACTGCGCCCCGGTGCGGTGCATCAGTCCGACTGTCGGTGCCCAGCTTGTAGCGGATGCCGGGCTTGAGGGCAGCGGCGTCGATGGCGACGGCGTAGTGCGGCTCACCCAGCGGCAACGGCATGTCGTACAGCAACTGCATCTTGTCGTTGCTGATGTCGATCAACTGGTGGTTCTGCGGGTGCAGGGGGCCTACCGGGTTGAAGCGGTCGATGGCCAGCTTGTTCAGCGCCACCAAGTACTTGCCCTTAGGCGCATTGGAGTCGCCTTCCATGGTCATCAGGTGACCGATGTTGTAGTGCACGCTGATCTTGTCCAGTATCTTGCCTGTGCAGAAGTTCCACTTGGCGACCTGCGAGTCGACATACATGGAGGTGTAGGCCACGCATTGCTTGCTATCAAATTGGGTGTGCAACGGGCCAAGGCCAAGTTGTACCTGTTTGTCGAGCGCATCCTTCATGGCGATGATTGGAATGCCATACGGATCGCGGCCCTCGAATTTGCCGGCCTTAATGGCAGCCTGGATTTTATCGAAGCTGAACACCGACACATGGGTATCCAGCTTGCCGGCGACGATGATTTTGGAGCCGTCCGGAGTGACATCCACGCCGTGTGGGCTCTTCGGCTCAGGGATCAGGAACAGGATGCCTTCCTTGACCGCGACATCCATCGGGATGACCTTATGGCCGTTAATAACCTTGACCTTGCCGGCGGCAACGACCTGCTCGGCTTTCTTCCAGTTCATGACATGCAGATAGTCGGTGTCACGAGCCGAACAACCCGCCTCAAAGGGCGGGCGGCCGCGCTCGATGCCGCCGACATAACGCTCGGAACAGAACGAATTGGTGAAGGCCCAGCCGTCAGACGGGCCCTTGCCAACATCTGACAGGTCTTGACTATACGGCGGTAGCTCGAAGGAGAACGAAGCCTTCTTGTCGATGCGACCGGCCTTGCGGTCAAACTTCCAATAGGTCATGCCGCCCCGGTATTCTTCGTTGAAACGCTCTAGCGGAACATATTTGTTAGGCTCAAGCGGCGCGGCGTACTGGGTGGCCTCGATCACATACTCGGTGTTTGGAGTGACGAAGGCACCGCCGTGCTCGGATTTGAACAACGGATTGGCGACGATTTGTTTGGTTTCGAAGTCGCGCAGGTCGATCACGGCAATGCGTGGGTTGGCCTTGTCGTTGATGAACAGGTATTGACCGTCATACTTGCCATTGGTCTCAGAGATAGCCGGGTGGTGCGAGTCGCCCCACAGGATCGGCTCTTTGGCATTGGGGGGTTGCCCATCGCGCAGAATTTTCTTGGACTCTTCGTCAAAGCCGTAACCTTGCCACGGCTCTGGCGTGAACACACCGATATATTTGAGGATGCGCATCGAGGGAATGCCATAGACGATGACCTGGCCCGACTGGCCGCCCGAGCTGAAGGCGAGGTATTCATCACGCTTGCCGGTGGGCACATAAGTCTTCGCCGCAGACAGTAAGTCTTGTTGCGACAACCCGCGCCGCTTCATGACATCCTTCAGGTCTTCGCTAGCCCAAGCGGGGCTGGTTGCACCGGCTCCAAGGGCAATCAGCAAGGCTAGCTGTTTGATGCGTATACGCATGGCACACCTCCAAGGGTAAAAGGGAAAGACGGATGCGTCAAAATGTCGCACACCGATGATCTGCAAGATAGACAACGAATTGACCTAAGTCAAGACAATGGAATCCTTTTGTCGCCTCGCCATGTGGAATTGCTGCTTGAGTGCCGCGTTACTGTCACAAAGATGTCACGAAACACGGCTGAAGCCGTCCTATAATCGCGTGCGGATGCTGGAAGACCTTTGGAGATAAATCGCAATGCTGACGGAACATACTTACAAGCCCTTTGATGAAGAACTTGAATCCATGCGCGCGCGCGTGCTGGAAATGGGTGGGCTGGTTGAGGAGCAAATGCACAACGCCATGACGGCGCTGATGGAGGGAAATCAGGCGCTGGCGCAGCAGGTTCTCGAGAATGAGGCTCAGGTCAACGCCCTCGAGGCATCATCCGATCAGGCCTGCACCAACATCATTGCCCTGCGCTGCCCGACGGCGGGCGACCTGCGCATGGTGCTGACCATCCTTCGCAGCATTACCGATCTGGAGCGCATTGGCGATGAGGCCGTGAAGATTGCCCGCTATGCGCTAAGTACGCAGGTTGCGGACCGTGTCTTCATTCCACGCCATACGGAGATTCGTTATCTGTCCGAATTGGCGACGCGCATGTTGCGTCAGGCTTTAAATGCCTTTGCGCGCATCGAGGTCGCCGGGATCCCCGATTTGGCACGGCAGGATATCCAGGTGGATGAGGAGTACCACCTCATCGTTCGCCATCTTGTTACCTACATGATGGAAGATCCGCGCACCATCTCCGCCTGCATCGACTTGTTGTTTGTAGCCAAAGCCATTGAGCGCGTAGGCGATCATGCCAAGAACATTGCCGAGTATGTCGTCTATATGGTGACGGGGGCCGATGTGCGCCATGTCACGCTAGAGCAACTGGAGCATGAGGTTCAGAAAGGCTGAGGCCTAGCTGCCACAGTGGCCACTGTGAGGGCAAAAAAGGGCGCTGCGGCGCCCTTTTTTGTGGGTGAAGCGCGCGCCTTAGTGCATGTGCGCCGCTGGCATGGCGGCGGGCTTAATGGCGCGAATCTCGGCGGAGACCGGAAGGCGTTGTTCCTTGCCTTGGCTGTCCTTCACGCGCAGGGTCATGTCCACTTTTTCTCCAGCCTTGAGGGGCGCATGGAGGCCGATGAGCATGACATGCAGACCGCCCGGCTTAAGGCTGACCGTCTGACCCTTGGGAAGATCGATTTGCGGGACGGCGCGCATGATCATCACCCCGTTTTCCATCTTCATGGTGTGCAATTCGACCACCTTGGAGGCTTTGCTTTCAGCCGCAATCAAGGTCATGTTGGCATCGGCCGTCAGGCTCATGAAGGCTCCGCCAGCTGGGGCGCCGGGGGCGGTGGCGCGGGCCCAAGGGTCGCTGATCTTGACGGTATCGGCCAAGGCAGTGAAGCTGAGAGAGGCGGTCAGGCAGGTAAAGACAAGGCGTTTCATAGGTAGGCTCCGAAAGTATTTGAAGGAACGCCGCAACAATAGCCTAAGACGCGGCGCGCGTCGTGCGGCAAATTGTCGCATCCGTAACGGGGGCCGGGGCCGCTAGAATGTGGCCATGATGTCAATGATAAGTCCCGAAAATCTGCTGGCCACGCCTGATCCGCAGCGTGGCCTATGGTCGGTGCGGGCGGCTTTGTTGGGCCTCGAGCTGGGCGGCGTGGGGTTGCTGGTCTTCTGGTTAGGGGCCCGCCTGCAGGGGCCGATCGTCTGGGGATTGATTGGACTGCATGCCGGCCTGATCGGGGCGGCGTTTTGGCGGCTGCGCGCCGGGCACGAATCCACCGTGGTCGAGACTCAGATCGAACTGGCGACCGACGCGGTCCTGTTGGCGGCCCTGATTTACTTTACCGGCGGTTACGCCAACCCCTTTATTTCCCTTTTGCTGGTGCCGCTGTTGTTGGCCGCGACCCTGCTGTCGCCGCGCGCCACCTGGAGCATGGCCGTCTGGACCGTCATTCTGTATTCGCTGTTGGCGTTCTGGTACCAGCCCTTGATCCTGACGGTCAGTACGGCCAGCGCCATCGACCTGCATCTTACGGGTATGTGGCTCAACTTCATTTTCACCGTGCTGTTTGTGACGCTTGCCCTGGTGAGACTGTCCGCGGCCCTGCAGCGGCGTGACCGGATCCTGGCCGAGGCCCGCGAACGCGCCCTGCGCGATGAACAAATCTTCCTTTTGGGCATGCAGGCGGCCTCGGCGGCGCATGACTTGGCTACGCCCCTAGCCGCGCTCAAGCTGGGGCTGGATGAACTGGGCCACGCCTACGAGGGCGACGAAGAGCTGACCCCGCCGCTGAATCGCTTGAAGCGCCAGGCAGAGCGCATGCAACACACCCTCGCCCGACTCGCGGTGGCGGCCGGTGCCGGGCGCGTCGGGGCGGTGCCGCCAGCCGAGACCTTTGAGGCCTGGCTGCGGCAGACCTTTGAGCACTGGCAATTGATGCGGCCGCAAGTGAAGGCGCACTTGGGCACGCTGCGCGATACGGCCCTGACAGAGCGTTCCCCAGTGGCCCCAGCCGCGTGGGTTTCGATCCTGACCACGGTGCTCAACAACGCCGCTGATGCCTCGCCGGACGAGGTCATCCTCGAGGCCGAGGCCCATGCGGACGGTTGGCAGATCCGGGTGCTTGATCGCGGGCCCGGCTTTGCGCAGGCGGGACCCAAGTCGGGAGGCTGGGGCGTCGGCCTGAGGTTGGCCCAAGCCAGTCTGGAACGCTTGGGCGGCCGACTGGAAATTGCCGCCCGCCACCCCGGTGGCGGCAGCTGCGTCAGCCTGTATCTGCCGGAGGCCCGATGACGATGCAACGCCTGTTGTTGGTAGACGATGATGTGGAATACGCCGAAATCCTTGCCGAGGCGCTCACGCGGCGGGGCTGTCGCGTGACCAGCGCGCATACCGTGGCCGAGGCGCTGGCGCTGGCCGCGCAACAGCCCTTTGACGATGCCGTGCTGGATTTGCGCCTCGCCAATGAAGCCACGCCCGGCAATGGCCTTAGCCTGATTGCGCCGCTACGCGAGCGGCATCCAGAGATACGCATCCTGCTCCTGACGGGTTACGCCAGCATCGCCACGGCCATTGAAGCCATCAAACTCGGCGCGACCCATTACCTCGCCAAACCCAGCAGTGCCGATGAAATTCTCGCCGCCCTTGGGCGTCTGAGCGGAGAGCCGGACATCTTGATTGACGAGGCCCCGATGAGCGTCGATCGGGTCGAATGGGAGCACATCCAGCGCGTTCTTGCCGAGCAGGGCGGCAATGTCTCTGCCGCCGCCCGAGCCCTCAAGATGCACCGCCGCACCCTGCAACGCAAACTTGGCAAACGGCCCTCGCCGGGGTAAAGGCTTTATCTGCTCACCGATTGGTTTTTAGGATTGTCCCCATGGCGAGTCAAACCGACGGTGCCGGCGAGATTAAAAATACGCATAGGGGCCTCTTAAATCGACTTGCACTTGAGTTTGATTTGCGCCGTTTCGATGGCCTCGACCTCGCCTTTATAGCGGGCCACATCGCCCTCGTGGTCGCCGGTCAATTTGCTGACCGGGATCAAGACCAGAAACACACCCACGGCATCGCCATTGGCTTTGCTGTCTTGGAGTTTGGAAAACTTCTCGAGCTCCGCGCGGGTGTCGCTCATTTAGTTTGTATCCCACACCAACCGAAAACACACTGTCGTAATCAGCATTAGCGGTCGCCGGAATGCTGGGGGTGGTGGTCGAGCTAACATCCACAGAACCAAGGCCAACCTCAGCGTATAAACCCGCTGCATTCGCGCTTGCGGCGCCCATGGCCAGCACAGCGGCCAGCGCAATTTTTGTCATCTTCAT
>Ga0209835_1000347_pt1 | contig 31590 bp, 23 predicted proteins | sample LakKivwa52mmetaG_FD_184138 | JGI IMG/M metagenome (GOLD analysis project Ga0209835, IMG submission 184138) | Anoxic lake water microbial communities from Lake Kivu, Rwanda to study Microbial Dark Matter (Phase II) - Lake Kivu water 52m metaG... | ecosystem: Environmental > Aquatic > Freshwater >... | reverse complement strand
GTGTCAAACTATCCATGTGATCTTGTATTATTACGCAAAGGTAATCTATTTTTTGAATAACAACATTTATTTATATCAGAGCCAATATTATCAAACCAGCCCCACCTCCTGTGTTGATACCGGTAGTTACTACATTTTGCTCAACGATGTTGTCGGTGAACTTTCCATTGATTGCCTGAATAAACACTCCGGCTGAATTCGCCCAATTTCCCGATGATTCGCATACATTGTTTTGGATAAGGTTCTGCTCAACCATGGCTGTTTTTTGATTCCAGTCCGGATACTGATAAAATCCCATTCCACCTGCAGCAGCATGAGCTGCAGTGCATGTATTGGTGTTATTTGAAACTGTGTTTCCAACAATTCGGGCGTTGTAACAGATACTCATTCCAACCCCGAAACTCTCATACTTTGTCGCAATGTGTGAATTATTGTCTATTACATTTTGTCCGATTACAACCCATTCGTCGCTATCAATAATTTGCGTTGCAATACCGGCTCCATCAAGTATCTGAACATCTTCCAGCTCAGTATCAGTCAAATGGTTGTCAGTAATATGATTGTTTATAATTTTAGCTCCTGATCCGGAAATAAAAATCCCGCCACCGGCTAAATCAACATAGGTTTCCTTTTTCCCACCGGAATAACCGCCCCGAATGCTGGTTCCCAGCTTGCTTGTGTTGCGTGAATGGTCAAAACCTGACTCAAAAGTGTATTTGGTACCCTTTCCATGGCAAATGGTGAAACCATTGATTACAGAGGTTGTATCTTCACCTGAAATGAAATAGACCACCGATGCGCTGTCGGGATTTGCTATCTGGCTGCCATCAATGATCGTGTTTTCGATATGAGCGGGATCATTATCAATTAAAAACTCACTGGCTACCATTAAGGGCTTCTTGCCCAGGAAATTCACCTGTTCATGGTAAATCCCATCGGCCACCAGCACGGTATCGCCGGGATTTGCTGCATTGATCCCTTCCTGGATGGTGGGATAATCGCCGGGAACATGGATAATATGTGGAACTGGCGGGTCATAAAAAATCTCGACGGAGGAAAGAACACCCGATGCACCTGTTCCTCCTGCTACCACTAAGTGATTTCCAACAGCAAGACCCTGGCTGGCGCGTGGGTGTGCCAGAAACTCATAACCTTCCACATTCCCATCCTTGTCAAGAACATCTACAATATCCGAAAAATCATAAGGAACCCCGCCATTGGCCATATTGCTGCCGCCGGCAAAATAGGCTTTCCCGTTAATGGCGCCACCCGTTATCCAGGCTCTGGGTTCGAACAGTGAAGCGGTTGTCCATGTCCCGGTGGTCGAATTGTAGATGTCCACCACATCGCTGGGTACATCCGGAAAATTTTTAATTCCTCCGGCAATCAACACATTGTCACCTACAGTAACCGCAGTTGCCCACACCCTGGCCTGGGAGAGGCTGGTCGTGCTCCAGGTGTTGGTCGAGAAGTTGTAAATATCCACGCGGTTGCTTACATCGCCGCCATTGATAAAACCTCCTGCGAAAATTGCCTTGTCGCCAACAACGGTATAAGCCATTCCCGCCCTGGCCATCGAAAGGTATGTAAAACTCCAGGTGTTGGTGGTCATGTCGTAAATGTCCACAATATCGGTGCATACAATATTAAAGTTGCTCCCGCCCGCAAACAATACCTTGTCGCCATGACTTACTGCGGCAATGTCGAACCTGCCAACCTGAAGCTGCGCTGCAGACCACTGGCCTGTTGAGATATCATAGATATCCACAGTTCCCACCGGTGAAAAATTCCCGGTGGCTCCCCCGGCAAAAAAGAGTTTTGTTCCGCAGGAAATTGCTGCAGGCATCAACCGCGCAAGACTCAGGTTGCCGGTGTTAGCCCACTCACCGGCTTCCACATCATAGCTTTCGACGGTGGTTACTACGCTGGTTCCGTTTGATCCGCCGGCAAAGTAAACCTTATCGCCGTAAGATGTAATCCCCATCCACTTTTTTGGAGATGAGAGTTCTGTGTACGTCCACTGCCCGTAAGCCATCCCGGCCAGGCAGAGGAAAATTGCTGAAAAGAGTAGTTTTGGTTTCATAACATTATGATTTAAATTAATACCTGCAAAGATAAGCTACGCAAAAGGCAAAAGGAAGTCCGTTTAGTGAATGCCGGGTTCTTTCTAACGAACGCCGGGATTTTTCAAACGAACGCTAAAAAAAGAGGAGGGTGAGGGGAGGAATGGAGGGATGCAAGCCCTGAAAGGGATGGCAGCCCTTAAATCGAGAGACTGCCCGACTCGAACGGAGAAACAGGTGGGCTTGCCGACACCGACGAAGAAGGTGTCGGGGAGGAAGCTGCTTTTTGACTTTGAATCTTCTCCAAAAAGCACAAAAACCATTTTTTACCACATAATAGAAGCATAGCCTTCTTTATCATAAACTTAGTGAATCTTTGTGTCTTTGAGCCTTTGTGGCAACTTTTCCTTTTTGCCACCAAGACTCTAAGAATCAAAAATTTAAGGAATTTCATGAATTTTCCAGGATAGTAATCATTCAATTTTTCATCAATAATCAAACTGAGGTACCAACCTTGATACTTACTCCAATTCGCTGATAGAATTAATGTTAATCACTTGCTCTGTGCCTTCTCTGTGTTATAGCTTTAGTGTTGTTGCACAGACGGTGTGCCTTCTATGTGGACTATATGTCTATCCCGACTAAAAAATCGGGAAAGGTTGTGGTTCAATTGGTTTTTTGGAGTGGACTCAACCTTGAGAATTTTTCTCTTTGGGCTTTAGACAGCGTCTCTGCGCCTTTGCGGTTAATCGAAATGTTTTGCCTCCCTCCTATTTTACTTCAGCCTTGCTGTTGCCACGCCGATCTGGCTGCGAATTTCACCGATAATTCCATAATCGTAATACATCAAACAGAGGGTGTCGAGGAAAATCAGTGACGGGCATTCAAACGTTACCTCTACGAGATTATCCGCCTCCCGGTCGTAATCAATGGTGTAAACCGGATTCCCCGAATACTTTTCCCAGGAAATACCATCCTGGCTGAAGGCATATCCCAAAGCCCCGACATGTACCTTTTGGGTGGTAGTAAAACCTCCGTAGTACATCTCATATCCTGCTGAACTTCTGAATACATGGTTTGTCCAGATCTGCAGGTCATCCCAATCGCCGGGCTTTCCGGTTTTTAGCACCGGGTCGCTGTCAGCAAAAGGCCTTTGGGTGGTAGCTGGATCATTGTACTTTTTCCAGTTGATACCGTCAATTGACATAGCCAAACCCATGTATTGATGCTGACTGCCTGCGAAGTCGGCGCCACCTGTATAGTACATCCTGTAAACGCCATCATCCGATTGGATAATTGACCCCGGAAAAACATATTCATCATCCCATTCACCCATTTTGCCGCCGGTGAGCACCGGTTTGTCGTCTTTCGTCCATGGTCCGGTAAGTGCAGTTGCCGTAGCCCTGCCGATGTATTTACCCGGTCCCCAGGTGGCTGTTTCGATGGCATTAAAGTACATCACCCACAACGAATCCTGCCAGATCACCACCTGTGCGCCCACTCCGAAAGCATCATAACCCTTTCCATCAGGGGCTAACACCGGATTTCCTTCAAATTTTGTGAAGTGATACCCATCGGTTGAAGTGGCCAGCATCGCTGCCGCTGTGTTGTTTCTTTTAACACCCAAATAAAAGAGATAAAATGTGGATTCATGTTTTATCACATAGGGCAGTGCAACAAATAAATCGTCTTCGCCCGGTGCACCGGGGCTTAAGACAGGATTGCCCGCATAAGCTTTAAATTTCAATGGTTTCGGCGTTTGATCCTGACTGCAGCCAATCATTAGCGCCAGCATTAAAAACATCAGCAGGCTGTTTCGTTTTGTGTTCATATTTTTTGATCTGTCTGTTATTGTTTTGCCATTCCTATGTCACTTTAAGAGCTGCCATCTCCACCTCCTCCTTTAAGGGCTGCCATCCCATCTCCCCTCTCTCCATTACTCCATCGCCTCATCCCTCTCCGCCTCCTCCTGTGTCGGAGTCGTGCAGGCTCTCGATTTAAGGGCTGCCATCCCTTTCAGGGCTTGCATCCCATCCCTCTCCGCCTCCTCCTGTGTCGGAGTCGGACAAGCATCGCCCCATCTCTTCGTCGCTCAGTCTCCCCATCACTTCCTCTCGCTACCCCTCCACCACCGGTATTCCAAATGTAACCTTTGTCCCGCAGGCAATTCCCTGGTCGTCCTTCAGGTCTGTGATTTCCAGCTTGATTTTCTTCTTCAACTTTTTCCCAAGCATAGCCAGCCGTTCAACGGTAATGGATGTTGACATAGACCGGTGCTTCGTTTTATGTTTTGATTCTATCTCACGGGCTTTCTCCCGGCCCACTCCGTCGTCCTCCACCTCAAACCAGATCAGATCTCCGTTGGCCATGAACCTGATTTTGATGTGACCGGTGGTCTCCTTGTATTTTATCCCGTGTTCGATGGCATTTTCGATAAAGGGCTGTGCCAGCATCGGCGGGACAAGGAGGCTTTCGTCATCAAGCGTATTGTCCACTTCAAGGCTGTAAACAAACTGATCCTCGTAGCGGGCTTTCTGCAGTTCGAGGTAGTTGGTGATGGCGTTGATCTCGTTGCGCAACAGTACAAACTCCTCCACCGAATTGTCGAGCACATCCCTCACCAATTGTGAAAATCGCGATAGATAGGTGCTGGCTTCGTCCGGCCGTTCGTTGAGGATATAATTCTGGATGCTCGCCAGCGAGTTGAAAAGGAAGTGAGGGTTCATCTGGGCGCGCAGCAGCCGTTGTTCCATCAGCACCGACTTCTGCTCGGCCAGGCTTTGTTTGCGCCGGATGAAAGTCAGCAGCAACAAGCTGGTAAAAAGGATCAACCCGCCTCCGCTGATGAAGATCAGCAATGACTGGTTCAGCCGAAGCTGTTTCAACTCATTTTCCTGCGAAAGCATCCGGATTTTCTGTTCGGTTTTTTCGGCTTCGGCTTCGGCCATGATGAGTTCAAGCTGGCGGCCTTGAAGGGCCGCATTCAAAGAGTCTTCTGCCCTGTAAATAGCGTGCAGGTATTCTACGGCCTCATCAATATCACCTGTTGCTTTTGCAAGTTTAAATCTTGCGCTATAAAGATCTCTTCTTGTCCTGAGCACTAAAAAATAATCATAAATTTTTCCAAAAGAGAAGTATCCCGCAGGAGAAGAAGTCCATAGGGAATAGCGGGGAACATCAGTTAGTTTCTCCTCACTTAATTTCAGGTTGAGTTCCGCATTTTTAAATTTCCCTTCTTCCAAATCAATTTCTGCCAGATAAATCGGGATCCAGGTCTGTACAATACTAATACCTGGCTGAAGTTCAACCTCAAGTGCTTTTTCATAGTAATACCTTGAAAGCTTTAAATCTCCATATATCTCAAACATCGTTGAACTCCTGTCGTAAAAACTTGCCAGGTTGTTGTAAATGATTGAGATCAGGTATTTGTCGTCAATTTGGAAGGCAAGCTCAAGGGCTTTATTGCAGTAATCAATGGCCCTCTCATCAGTAAAAATTTGTCCGAGAATAATCTGCGCCAGGCATTCCGATACTGTATCGTTAACTGCTTTGGCAACATCCAACAAATGATGGCTGTAAACCACAGCACTGTCAATATTTCCTGCTCTCCAATAAGTAAGGCTGATCGCATGGTATATTTGTTTTAGGTAATCTTCATTGCCTTCGGTATTAATGTAACTTCTTGCACTTAAGTAATGTGATACGGCTTTCTCAGGTCGCTGAATGAAGAAATTAATATGACCAAGCATAAGGTTTACTTCCACCAATGCTTTCCAGGCTTCGCATTCTTCAAGAATTTTTGCAGCCGCCAGGTAGGAAATCAGGGCATTATTAAAATCCAGTTGGTAATAATAAGCATTTCCGGTATTCAGCCTGGCGATCCCAACACCAACCTGGTCACCATTAACAGTGCCGAGGCGCATGGCCTGAGCAGAATACATAATACTTGAATCAAAATCCACCGGCGCATACATGGAGGCAAGTTCGTTCAGGATTGCGATGCTTTCTGAAGGTTTAGTGATGCTCAGCATTTTAAGCAGACTGTCACGATTTTGCATATTCTGTCCGCTCAAAGGCAGGGCAAAAGCCAGCAGGAACCATGATGATAGAATCAGTTTCATTTATAAGCGCTCCATTCTTCGGACATCACTAAAAGTTTAAAAGAAGATGAAAAAGCCAGTTACTATCTTATTTCCATTGTTTTCGCTATTGTTATAATTCTCTATTCGGCAAGTTTTTCAATCAACTCAAGAAGGTGGTCGCGCTTTCGCGACGACACCGGAATTCTGAGATTATTTGTAAGTACAATATAGCCTCCGTCCTGCCGCTCAAAACGTTTGATGTGCAGCAGGTTGATCAGGTTCGATTTGTGCACACGGTAAAACCCGCAATCTGCGAGCAACTCTTCGTAGTCTTTCAGTGTTTTCGAAACCATGATTTTATCGCCCTCTGAAGTATGTATGGTGGTGTAGCAACTATCAGAATCGCAGCAGATTATATTTCGGATTTCCAACAGGTGAATGTTTTCGGTTGTTTTGATGATGATCTTCTTGTTCGTTTTGGAAATGTTTTTCAGGTTCTCCTCCAGCACATGGGTTTGTATCAGGAAATGCTTGAGGATCATATTTTTTGCGCGTTCAACTGCTTCAACAAGCTGAGAGGGGTTAACGGGTTTCATCAGATAATCCACAGCACTGAATCTGAAGGCCTGAATGGCGAATTGATCAAAAGCAGTAACAAAAATCACCTTGAAGTCAATTGACGGCAAAGCGGCCAGCAGATCGAAACCGGTGCCGTCCTTCATCTGTATGTCGAGCAAAACAAGTTCAGGCATAAGTTCCCGGATTGCATCCAGACCGCTTTGAACGCCATTGGCCTGCCCGACAACCAGAACCTCTGGGCAATGCCGGTTAAGGATTTTGATCAGCGAATCGCGCGCATGGTTTTCGTCATCAATAACAATAACTCTTATCATACCAACAAGGTTAAACAGGTAGAAAAATCAGTGTATCATTATTTTGGGTAAAAGTATGATAATTAAATGAATTTGTGACTTTAAGAAAGGGTTTTAATAAAAAAAAGCCGGACTGCAGCAATCCGGCTTATCATTTCAAATGATAATGCTTTACTCTGGCTTCTTCTCCTCGGTTTTCTCTCCCAGGGCAAACCGGATAGGCGTATTAAACTGCACTCTGACTGCTTCTCCTCTTTGTTTGCCCGGAATCCAGTCAGGCATGTTTTGGATTACCCTGATGGCTTCCTCGTCACAGCCTCCACCAATGCCACGCAGAACCCTCACATCGCTGATCTTCCCGTTCTTTTCGACAACAAAAGTAACATACACCGTACCCTGAATTCCTTTCTTTCTGGACTCCTCCGGGTATTTTATATTTTCCTGCATGTATTTAATTCTTGCTTCATCTCCACCAGGAAACTGCGGCATATCTTCAACCACGGTAAATAAGGGCGATTCTGCATCCCGGGGCATCTGGGATTGATGCACAGGCGGCTTTGGAGGTACTGGAGGTGGCGTTGGCGATTCCTGCTGCTGCTTTTTGCTCTCCACCTGCGCCATGGACTGAACTACCGGCGAGGTAGTAAAAATTACGGCCAGCAGAAACGCTGCCGGCGCTGCCAGCAAAACTTTAAGCCTTGCAAGCCGGTTGGATTTTGTTTTTGTCATCATAATAAATCGTTTTGTTAATAGTGAATGATTGAAATTATTGGTCAGGTTGTTCACCTGGATTCCCAAAGTTTGACTGAGCAGCGCCGCCTGGTAGCTCACCGGATTATGCCCCGACAAAAGCACCCCCTCATCGGCAAGGTATTCGTGCACGCTTTTTACCGAAGTCCGGTAAAACCAGATCACCGGGTTAAACCACTGCACAATGGTTAAAAGTTCAAGTAAAATAAGGTCAATGGAGTGTTTCTGCCGGATATGCACCTGCTCATGTGCAATAATCTCCCGGATATTTTCCTGGTTAAGCTCTTTGTGATTGATAAAAATCAGGTTGAAGAATGAAAAAGGTGAATAGCTGTTGTCCACAAACACCAGCCGCATTCCTTCATGCCTTGTAATTCCGTATTTGTGAACCATCCACAAAATCTGAAGCAACTGAAAAAGAAATCTCACCGCAAAAACTGCTGCACCGGTGAAATAGATCACCATAAGGTATTCCACAGCGCTGCGGTGCCGGATAATCGTTTCTTCAACCTTCGATGCGCTGATGGTCACTGCATCGAGCAGGACATAAAAAGTGGTCTCTTCGTTGGCCGGAAAATAAAAACTGAACCTCAGTACAGGGAAAAGAAGGGAGAAAATCAGCGATAATAAAAGGTATGCCCGGTTCACGCCGAAAAATGTCTCTTTGCGCAGAAAAACAGCGTAAATGATGAACAACAACACAAGGCTAGCGCCCGATTGCAGAAGAAAGATTGGTAACTGGTTCATGCTGCTTATTGATTTGGATTTTTCTGTTTTTCGATCTGCTCATCCATAATCGCCCGAATCTCCTCCAACTCTTCAAGACTCAGGTTGTTTTCTTTGGAGAAAAAGGATACAAGCTGCTTGTGGGAGTTGCTGAAGTAGCCCGAAAGCAACCCATTCAAAAATGAACGGGTGTAGTCCTTTTTGGCGATCAACGGGTAGTACTCATGGCTTTTGCCGTAAGCTGTGTAGCCCGCAAAACCCTTCTTCACCAGGATTCTTACAATGGTCGAAATGGTGTTATAGGCCGGTTTGGGATCGGGCAATTCGTCGAGGATGTCGTTTACAAATCCCTTTTTTATCTTCCACAGAATCTGCATCACCTGCTCCTCGGCTTTGGTCAGTTCTTTTATCTGATTATTATTTCCCATTTTCAAATAAATTTCAGTTTCAATTCTAACGGCAAAGTTAAAACTAATATTTTAGTTGATGAACTAAATATTTAGTTAATTAATCAAAAAATATTGTAAAAATTTGACTTACAGAACGATGACCTGGCTCAAAGCGATTCTGTCATTGTTTTGCAGAATGCGGGTGTTAAACCGGGAGCATCGGAGAAAATCACGCGATTCGGGAATCCCAATACCCCAATACCCCATTCCATTTTCCCCATCAATTTCCAACTGACAACTCTTATTTAGTTCTGAAATCTACGAACCAATTCCCCTCTGCCTTACTGCCTCAAAAACCACAATCGCCGCCGATGTGGAAACATTCAAAGAGTCGGCTACCCCTTTCATCGGAATCAAAATGTTTTGCGATGATTGTTTTGTCCACAATGGAGTTAGCCCGGTGGACTCGGCACCCATGATTATGGCTGCAGGCCTGGTGAAATCAACAGTATGATAAGGAACGGATGCCTCCAGCGAGGTGCAGAAAATGTTTATCCCGTTTGATTTGAGGAGGTTAATCACTTCGGAGGAGGATGCAGCGTAAACCGGCACAGTGAAGATACACCCCAGCGACGACCGGATGATGTTAGGGTTGTAAAGGTCGGTTTGCGGATCGCAAACAATCACGGCATCCACGCCGGCAGCATCTGCGGTGCGAAGGATTGCGCCAAGATTACCGGGTTTTTCCACAGCTTCGAGCACTACGAACAGCGGATTCTCCTTCATTCTCAAATCGCTGATATTGTGTTCTTTAATACGCGCAGTGGCTATCATGCCGCCACTATTTCCCCGGTAGGTCATTTTTTCAAAAAGTTCAATGCTGATGGTGAAGACTTCTGAAACATTTCTGGAAAACGACCTCACCAATTCTTCATCGACCAGGCCGGGACAACAAAACAAGGATGTCAGTTCGTAGCGGGCAAGCAGGGCTTTTTCGATCTCCTTGATACCTTCGATGACAAAAACTCCCTGTTCACGGCGCTCGCGTGGCTTTTGCAGAGCAATGATGTTCCTGATTCTGGGATTTTTGACACTGGTGAGATGCTCCGTAGGTTTTTTCATCCTTTTCCTCTATTTGATGTCCGGCAAAAATACCAATCCCGGGCAAATCAGGAGTCTATCAGGCTATCACTATCCTTGCAATTCAGATTGAAAACTTTCCTTACTTTTGTACCAATTAAAATCTTGGATGAAGCCCGCAGACATTAATATGAACATGATCGAAAGTTACTTTGCAATCCTTAAGAACCTGAGTTCGGAGAGCAAAAAGGAGTTGATTGCCCGTTTGAGCAGCTCATTAAAATCCCCTGCGCCCCTTAAAGAAGAGGAACTTTTCCTGCTCTTTGGTGCATTTGTTTCCGACCAAACGGCTGATGAAATGATAAAGGACATCAGAGGTTCGCGCACTTTTAACCACCAACGCGACGAGATTTGAAAAGGTAACTGCTCGATACAAATATCTGCATCTATTTCCTCAAAGGGCAGTTTGATCTTCACAAGAAAATTCATCAGATTGGGCTGGATCGTTGCTTCATTTCTGAGATTACTGTCGCCGAGCTGAAAAATGGAGTTGAGAAAAGCGCTCAGAAAGAGAAAAACCGGGCAATCCTTGAGAGCTTTTTATCCCTTTTTTACTATCCTTCCCATCTTTACCGCCTTCGATGTTTATGCAAAAGAAAAAGCAAGACTGAAAACGGCAGGAAAGATTTTGGATGATTTTGATCTGCTGATCGGAGCGACTGCTATTAGCTACAGCCTCACACTGGCAACCAAAAACATCAGCGATTTTGATAGGTTGGAAGGAATCCGGATTGAGGATTTGACGGCCTGATACGTTATGAAATCCCTATTGTTTACTTTTGGCAAAAATTTATGTCCAAAGGATGATCAGGTTACTAACGCCGTTGTATTGGAAGGATTACGAACTGCTTGACTGCGGTAACTTTGAGAAGTTGGAGCGTTTTGGCGATTTTGTGCTTATCCGCCCTGAACCACAGGCCATCTGGCAACGGAAATTATCGCAGTCTGCGTGGGATAAGGCTGCTCATGCGAGGTTTGTCAGGACAAAAAAGCAGAATTTTGATCAGGATCAGGAGGTGGCCGGAGGATGGAAAATCATGAAAAAGCTGCCGAATTCCTGGAACATTCATTACATCAATGGAGAGTTGAAGTTGACCATGACGGTTTCGCTGACAACATTTGGGCATGTTGGCGTTTTCCCTGAGCAGGCCTGCAACTGGGACTATATTTACAGGGCTGTTCTTAATCTGAAAAAAACGGATAAATCTGTTTTGAACCTTTTTGCCTACACTGGTGCTGCATCTTTGGCAGCAAAGGCGGCGGGAGCCGACGTTACCCACCTCGATTCGGTGAAACAAGTGGTTACCTGGGCCCGTGAAAACATGGTGAAGTCGGGCTTGACAGACATCCGCTGGGTGGTGGAGGATGCCCTGACCTTTGCCAGAAGAGAGGTGAAAAGAGGAAAAAAATACTACGGCATTATAATGGATCCGCCAGCATACGGCAGAGGTCCTGCAGGTGAGAAATGGGTTTTGCAGGAAGGACTTCCCGAACTAATAGAATTAACCGCCAGACTTTTGCATTTTGAAGATGGATTCTTCGTGCTCAACCTTTATTCATTAGGCTTCTCATCGCTCATTGGCCTTAATGTAGCAAATCACTTTTTTCCGGATGATGAAAAAGAGTACGGCGAGTTTTATCTGCATGCCAAAACCGGCATTGACCTGCCATTAGGAACATTTTTAAGATTTTCGAGATGAAAAAATTCAAAGCAAACATTTCCGGCACATTGCTGGAAGTCCTCAAAAACCAGTTTCCCGAAAGTTCCAACCAGAGCCTTCGCAACCTCGTGAAGCACAGCGATATAACCTGTAATAACCAACCGCTGAGGAACACCAGCGATTCCATTAAGGCAGGCGACGAGCTGATTTTGAAAGACCGCCCTGTGGCTGAAGAGTGGCGACTGAATAAGTACACGGTCAAAGTTATGTTCGAGGATGAATACCTGCTGGTAGCTCACAAGCCGGCCGGGATGCTTACCAGCGGCGAATCCACCTCCAAAACTCCGACATTTGTGAAGTTGCTAACCGAGATGATTCGTGAAAAGACGGGTCAGCCGCGCCGGTTGGGCATCGTGCACCGCATTGACCAGGAGGTGGAAGGGCTGGTGATGTTCGCAAAATCCGAAAAAATTCTGGAAGCCATGAAGGAAAACTGGCGGACGGTGGAGAAAAGCTACCTCGCCATCACCGAAAAGCAGCCACCGGCAAAGGAAGGAGAGATCAGTTCGTGGTTAAAGGATGGATTGAAACAAAAAGTTTTTTCTTATGACCGTGAAATACCTGATTCCAAATGGGCTGTGACCAACTTCCGCTATATCAGGTTGGTAGGAAAATATCACCTGGTAGAAGTTTCGCTGGATACTGGCCGCAAGAACCAAATCAGGGTGCATTTTGCCGAAATTGGCTGCCCGATAGTTGGCGACTGGAAATATGGCGCAGCGAAGTCGCCGGTAAGGCAGATCAGGCTCATTGCATGGAGGTTGGCTTTCGACCACCCGGTTACAAAAGAGCGGATTGAACTGGAAGCGCAGGTTCCCAAAAGTTTCTACACCATTTCGGAAACTAAAGACGAACGCTACAAATAATTAAAGGTGCACAAAGAACTCTAACGATTATTCATTATGGTAGGGTTCATTGCGCAGTATCGTCATTGCACGGTACAATTGCTCCATAAAGACTATCCTTGCAAGTTGATGGGAAAAGGTTAGCGGTGACAGAGAAACTTTTGCTTTGGCGAGTTTGTAAACTTCCTCAGAAAAGCCGTATGCACCACCAATCACAAAAGTCAGCGTTTTGATGCCGCTGTTCATCCGTTGCTGCACAAACTGCGAAAACTCAATGGAACTCAGTGATTTACCTTTCTCATCCAAAAGAACCATGAAATCATCCTCCCGGCAATTTTTCAGGATCAACTCACCTTCACGCATTTTAAACTCTTCAGGCGTAAGGTTCCTGGAGTTTTTCAGCGCAGGAATAATGAATTCGTCGAATGGAAGATAATTCATGATACGGTTGCGGTAAAAGGCGTATCCTTCTTCAATAAAGCGCTCTTTCGTTTTCCCAACCATTAACAGCCTGATTTTCATTGCCAAAAGAAAATATCTAATTGCTTGATTAATTGTAAATTGGCATGGATTGTGTGAAATTTCCACCGTATTTTTTAATGAATTCCGGTTTCATGATGAAATATTTCTACATTTGCCAATTGCTGCAAAACTAATGATTTGCTGAGAGAAGGGTAAGATTATGAAAAAGTTACGACTACATCTTTCAATGTTCTTCTTCCTGATGGCTTCGATTGCGCTGCCTGCCCAGGAGGATACTTCAGTCACGGTCACACAGGATTCTCTGTCCATCAGCACTGATAATCAACTGGCTCTCAGTCTATCCGGCACAATCATGGTTCAGGTTGGCGATTCGTTGATACACTCCGGTATTGTGAATGCGATTGCAGCAGCCAATGCCAGTCAGTTGTCGCAGTTTTTCGATGTTGCCATCAGCCTCAGCATCCCTGACAGCGAAGGCACCTTTAGTAAAAAGCAGGCCACTCAGTTGCTCAAATTTTTCTTTGATCGTAATCCCGTTAAGGAGTTTGTTGTTGAAATCGAGGACAAAACCGATGAAGACTCGAGTTATCTGATCGGTTACTACCGGACAACTGAGGGAAAAACCTACCGGACTTTTGTCCTGATTAAAAAATTGACCGAAAATGAATTGATTCGGCAGATTCAGTTGGAAGAAAAGTGAGTTCCGGCTTTCGTTCTTTTTAAAAATGTCTGAACAAATCTGATCGGATTGGTTTCCCGCTATCAATTTTCTAATATACAGTAAAACAAGCAGATAGCCCGATTTGGTGTATGTGATTCATTCTTAATTATTTAAAATCAATAAAAATTATCTGTTTTTAACGAACAAATTGCAACATACTGATAATTAAAGTTTACATTTGCAACTCATTGACCACAAATAAATATCATGTCTGACAAACTCTACCCTCCGACATTGGAGCAACTGATTAGATTTTTTCTGAAAGAACTCGATACCAAATCAGAAATTCTGGGTATCCCCGATAAGTTGTTCTATAAACCCTGGCAGTACCATGTTTTATACACAAAATCGGGCGGAAGATTTCTTCACAACCCGATCGGGCTTGCTGCAGGCCCACATACTCAGCTTGCCCAGAACATTGTTGCCGGCTGGCTGTGCGGCGCTCGTTTCATCGAACTGAAAACAATTCAGGAAAATGACCAGCTCGAAATCAGTAAGCCCTGCATTGATATGCAATACGAAGGCTACAACTGCGAGTGGTCGCAGGAACTGTCCGTTCAGGATTCGTTTGATCAGTATCTGAATGCCTGGATTCTGATTCATATCCTTCACCACCGGTTGCATACCTCTATACGCAAGGATACCGAAGTTGGGACGGTTTTTAACATGAGTGTCGGCTACAACCTTGACCAGGTAAGGAGTGCAAAAGTGCAATGGTTTATTGATAAAATGATTGACTGCACCGAAGAGCTGAATGCTAAAATCCGGTCGGTTAAGCATATATATCCTGCTGTCACGACGTTGAAGATCCCTTCAGGTATATCCAATAGTGTAACCCTTTCAACAATGCACGGCTGTCCTCCGCGCGAGATTGAGTATATTGTCAAGTACCTGATGGTGGATAAAAAACTGCACACCACGGTGAAGTTTAACCCTACTTTGCTGGGCGCCAGATCGGTAAGAGCTATTTTGAACCAGGAGCGGGGCTTTGAAGTTAAAATTCCTGATTCATCCTTCGATAATGATCTTCAATATGCAGATGCAATAACGATGATTAATAACCTGCAGAAGACAGCAGAAGAGATGAAACTGGAGTTGAATTTTAAGATTTCCAATACGCTCGAATGCATAAATAAAGGGAAAAATCTTCCTGGTAAAGAGGAAAAGGTATACCTGAGCGGTCCTGCGCTTCATCCCATCTCTGTTAATCTTGCCGCCAACCTGCAAACCCGTTTTGAAGGAGAACTGCCATTATCGTTTGCCGGAGGCGTGGATTGTTATAACATTACTAAGCTGATGAAGTGTGGATTTACCACTATCACGGTTTGCTCCGATTTGTTAAAACCAGGAGGTTACGCACGGTTAGCACAGTATTTCGAACAGCTTTCCAAGGAATTTGCCAAAGCAAGCGCCAAAAATATCTTCGAATATACCATCAAAACCAGCAGCGAACTGAACGTAAAAGCTGCTGCACTCGATCATCTGAAGGGTTATGCCATTCATACCCTAAATAACAAAGCCTACCAAAAAAGTATTTTTCAGAACAACAGTATAAAAACTTCAAAAGCGCTGAATCATTACGATTGTATTGAGGCGCCATGCGTTAAGCAATGCCATACCGAACAGCATATACCCGATTATTTGCATTTTGCGGCAAATGATGAAATGGATAAATCGTTTTCGGTTATTATTCAGAACAACCCTTTTCCTTCGGTTACAGGCTCGATTTGCGATCATCTTTGCCAGACAAAATGCACACGCATCAATTATGATGATGCTGTGATGATAAGGGAAGTAAAAAGATTCGTGGCTGAAAATTATCAGGATGCTGCTGCAAATACCTCTGCTACTCCAAAAAATGGAAAAAAGGTTGGTATAATCGGCGCCGGACCTGCCGGGCTTTCGTGTGCATGGTTTCTTAACCAGGCCGGTTTTCAGGTTGATGTTTACGAAGCCGGAATAATCTCCGGCGGTATGGTTGCCGGTGCTATTCCGGCTTTCAGGCTCACAGATGCCAATATTGCGAAAGATATTGACCGTATAAGAAATAGCGGAGTCAACATTATCGAGGACTCACCGGTTGATAAGAAGAAATTTGAATCTCTCAGAAAAGCTTACAATTATGTGTTTATATCCACCGGTGCACAGGCCTCAAAAAAGTTAGATTTTGAAGGTATGGATGCCGTCGGAGTAGTTGATCCGCTCGATTTCCTCAGAAAAGTGCGGCAAAATCAGGAGGTGCGCCTCGGCAGGAATGTTGCCATAATTGGCGGAGGAAATACAGCCATGGATGCAGCGCGTACTGCACTGCGATTGGTGGGTGATTCGGGAACTGTAACCATAATTTACCGCCGTACTATAAATGAGATGCCTGCCGATCGGGGTGAAATTCAAGCCGTTATAGATGAAGGTATAGAGATTATCGAATTGGTTGCCCCGGTTGGAATTTTGGTCGAAGATGGTATTGTGAGGGGTCTGGAATGTGTGGATATGGAACTGAAAGGCACCGACAGCTCTGGAAGGCCTTTGCCTGTTGAAGTGGATGATTCGTTGCACAGTTATGAATTCGACTCCATAATACCGGCAATAGGGCAGGAGCTGAGGATTGATTTTGCTGATCCGGAACAATTAAAAACCAAAAACGGCTCACTGCAAACACGTATGGATAAGGTTTATATTGGAGGTGATGCTATGCGCGGGGCAGCCACAGCAATCAAAGCCATTGGTGACGGAAGAAGAGCCGCAATGGAGATTATGCAAAAGGAAAATATTCTACCTGTCGGCCCGATTCCGAAAAAGCTGACCGCAGAGGGAATGGCTTCACTGAAACTCAAAAAAGCCAAACGCGAAGTTGCCGTTAAACAGAAAATTTTACCCACCGATGAGCGAAATAATTTCGATTTGGTTATATCTCCGCTTTCCCGCCTTCAATCGGTTTACGAAGCCGGGCGCTGCCTGCAGTGTGATGTAATCTGCAATGTCTGCGTCAGCGTTTGTCCAAACCATGCCTTTTATGGCTTCGAAATTGAACCTGATGAACTGAAGTTTCCTTCGGTTAAGTATAAGGATGAATCGTTTAAAGTTACTTACAAAAAGCAACTTCCTATATCCCAGAAATACCAGGTGATCAACATTGCTGACTGGTGCAACGAATGTGGCAACTGCACTACATTTTGCCCTACCGCCGGAGAGCCTTATAAAGATAAACTCAGAGTGTATTTCGATAAAGAAAGTTTTAAAAATGGAAAAGGTGGCTTCCTGCTCACCACCGACGGGAAACTTAAGCAATTGACGATGAAGAAAAACGGAAATCTTTCCATAATTTCCGAAAGCTGGGATGCCTTCATTTTTGAAAATGATGACTGCATGGCGATTTTAAATAAAAAAACCTTTGATATAGAGCATATTGATGTCTTTACCGAACTGGGAGGAAATATCGAACTTCCTGAAATTGCTGAAATGAAAATGATATTAGAAGCCACCACTAATTTGATGTAAACTATGAGATTGAATGAACAGAATGTGCTGGAAAACACTATTCAGCGTTGCCGCGAGCGTCATATTATTATCCCGACATATAAGCAAATGCGCAACCCTGAGCTTATACCTGCTAAGGTAAAAGACAAACTGAAAACGATGGGTTTGTGGGATTTGAACACGCTCAATCTTTTCAGGATTACCTGGAAAAATGAACCGGTAGAATTTGGAGGTGGATTTGGTGATGTGAATTATATCGAGTTGCCTTCGGAGCTAACCGGCGTAAAAGCGCGGATAGTGCTGCTTATAGGTAAATTCTTTCCAACGGGTGCACATAAGGTTGGTGCGACCTTTGGGCCGTTGGTCGAAAAGCTGATAACCGGCCGTTTCGACCCGACACGCCAGAAAGCATTATGGCCCTCCACCGGAAATTACTGCAGGGGAGGAGCTTATGATTCGTATTTACTTGGTTGCGAGTCAATAGCTGTGCTGCCGGAGGAAATGTCGCAGGAGCGCTTCGAGTGGCTCAGGAAAGTGGGCGCCGAAATATTTGCCACACATGGCTGCGAAAGCAACGTGAAAGAGATATACGACAAAGTGAAAGAACTGGAGGCCGAGCGTGGCGACCAGATCGTTACATTGAACCAGTTCAGCGAAATCGGGAACCCGTTATGGCACTACGCTGTTACCGGCCCCGCTATGCAGGAGGTATTTGAAAAGCTGAAAACTGAAAAATCAAAGCTGGGAGCCATTTTCCTCACTCAGGGATCTACCGGTACACTGGGCTCAGGCGAATATATCAGGGAAATTCATCCGCATGTAAAAATCTGCGCCGGAGAGGCACTGCAATGTCCCACCATGCTATATAATGGTTTTGGAGGGCATCGGATCGAAGGAATTGGCGATAAGCATATACCCTGGATTTTCAATGTTAAGAATATTGATATGGTGGCAGGTATTGACGATGATGCCAACATACGGATTATGAGGCTGTTTAACGAGCCTAAAGGTAGAGAGTTCATGATTAATGATTTGAAAATTGATCCTGAACTTGTTGATAAACTCCCGTTGATGGGAATTTCATCCATTGCCAACATGATGGGTTGTATAAAGATGGCAAAGTATTACGAAATGAATGGAGACGATTTCCTTTTCACCGTTGCCACTGATTCGATGGATATGTACCGGTCAAGAATGCTGGAAGAGAACAATAAACATGGCGCTTATACCGACCGTCAGGCTGCGGTGGATTTCAATGCCGCCCTCGCATCAATCTCCACCGATTATATGATCGAACTGGATTATTACGGAAAAAAGCGAATACACAACCTGAAATATTTTACCTGGATTGAACAACAGGGGAAAACCGTTGAAGAACTCAACAACCAGTGGTACGACGATAATTACTGGAAGGATTCGTGGAAAAAGGTGGATGAGTGGGATGAAAAAATCATGGAGTTCAACGAGAAAACGGGGATAATCAACGAATACCGCTAAATTAAACTGTAAGAAATATGAACCAGAAATTCATTTATCAATGTGTGAATTGTGGAAAAGAGATTGTCACCAGCGGCGTCATCTACCTCTGTCCTGATTGTGAGCCACTTAATAAGCCCGGAGAACCTCTCAGGGGGGTGCTCAAAGTGATATACGATTATGAGATGATTCGCGAGGACATATTGAGCGAGAATATTTTTGCCATTTTAAAGGATGAAGGATACCTGGAAATTCTGCCTATTGTTGAATCTGATACCATTCCGGGTCTTCACATAGGCAACACACCTATGTATGAGGTGGACAATTTCGAAGGTCAGCCGTTGAATGCCACGTTGTATATCAAGAACGATGCCCGCAACCCGACGCTTTCTTTTAAAGATCGTGCATCCGTGGTTGTTTCGGCATTTGCCAAGGAGCATGGGTTGGACACCATCATTACGGCTTCCACAGGAAATGCAGGATCGTCTATGGCTGGTATATGTGCAGCACAGGGCCAGAAGGCAATTGTCCTGGTCCCGGAAAACGCCCCCGTTGAAAAGCTGACACAAATATTGATGTTCGGCGCTGCTTTAGTCCCGGTTAAAGGCACTTATGATGACGCTTTTGACCTGAGCCTCGAAATATCGAAAAGAACCGGATTGTACAACAGGAATACCGCTTATAACCCGCTGACCATCGAAGGTAAGAAGATTGCTGCATTCGAGATATACGACCAGACCATCGGAGCTTTGCCCGATAATATCTTTGTCCCGGTGGGCGACGGAGTTATCATTTCAGCATTGTATAAAGGATTTGAAGAGTTAATAAAGCTGCGTATTTCCGACACCATGCCTACGATTATTGCCGTGCAGGCCGAAGGGAGTCCAAATCTGGTAGATAACCTGAACCGGAGTGAATTTATATCGGTAAAATCCAAAACGCTGGCTGATTCCATTTCGGTGGATGTTCCCCGTAATTTCTACATGACCGCCAATTACATGAAACAGTTCGGAGGCATTCCTTTAAAGGTCTCTGATGATGAGATCATGCAGGCATCATTCCAACTCGCCCGAAACACGGGTATTTTTGCAGAACCCTCTGCCGCTGCTTCGCTTGCAGGCTTCCTCAAAATGCATAAAAACGGGAAAATCGCCAAGGATTCTTCTAATCTTGTTATGATAACGGGTAGCGGAATGAAAGACACGGCAACTGTGAAGAAGATTTTGAGCATGCCAAAAGCCCTGCCCAACGATGCTGAAAAGGTGATTTCTTTTCTTGAGCTTTGATAACCAATCACTTTGCGCTATGATCTCGTTTCATTTAAACGGCAAACTCATCAGCTTTAACGGCGATCCGGAACTAACTTTACTTGAATTCCTCCGTGAGACGCAAGGTATTTTTTCGGTTAAAGATGGCTGCTCCGGGCAGGCCGCCTGTGGTGCTTGTATGGTTGAGATTGATGGAAAAGCGAGGTTGTCCTGTGTAACGCGTTTACAGAAACTGGATGGTGCTGAGGTAGTTACACTTGAAGGAATCCCGCAACGGGTACTTGATATTCTGGCCAGTGCATTTGTGGGAAAAGGTGCTGTGCAGTGCGGATTTTGTACACCGGGTTTCCTTATGCGGGCCAAAATTCTGTTTCAGGAAAACACTAACCCAAAACGTAACGAGATTGCCCGGGCACTTCGACAAAACCTATGCCGTTGTACCGGGTATGTAAAGATTATTGATGCTATCGAACTGGCTTTGAATCAGTTGAATGGGGAAAAGATATTTGTCACTGAGAATAAAAATGATTTTCTGCCAAGGTATCGCGCTTTACAGATGGCTACGGGTAAATTGCCATATGTTAATGATATTCAGGTTGATGGCTTATTACATGCTGCCCTTCGTTTCAGCGACCATCCACGGGCAATAGTTTTGTCAGTGGATACATCTGAAGCGATAAAAATTCCCGGAGTAATCCGCATTTTTACAGCCACGGACGTTCCCGGTGATTTGAATACCGGTCTGATACAAAAAGACTGGCCGCTGATGATTCCGCACGGAGAAATTACCCATTATATTGGAGATGTGATTGCTGGAGTGGTTGCATCGGATCGAAGGACGGCCAGGCGTGCTGTGGAGTTGATTAAAGTGGATTATGAAATTTTGGCCCCCGTGGTTGATCCTTTTTTGGCTCAGGAACCGGGAAGCCCGCAGGTACATCAGGGACAGCCTAATCTTCTCGAAAAATGCGTAGTGAAACGAGGCGAACCTGAGCTGGCTTTTGAGGAAGCAAAATGGACGACAGAAGGCTCTTTCACCACACAGCGAATCGAGCATGGGTTTCTCGAACCTGAATCTGCTCTGGCTGAACCATTTAAAGACGGCATCAGGTTATACAGTCAGGGACAGGGAGTGTATGTTGACCGCAGACAGATTGCTGATTTACTCGATGTTCCGGAGGAAAAGATCCATATTCTTCAGGTGCAGACAGGCGGCGGATTTGGCGGAAAAGAAGACCTGACTGTTCAGGGTCATGTCAGTCTATTTAGCTGGTTGCTTAAAAGGCCTGTTAAACTGACCTTAACGCGTGAGGAATCCATCAGGATGCATCCAAAAAGGCACCCGGTGTGGATGAAAATGAAACTGGCCTGCAATGAGGACGGAATTTTTACTGCGTTGAAACTCGATGCCACTGGCGATACCGGCGCTTACGCCTCCGTTGGAACCAAAGTGATGGAAAGAATCGCTGGTCATGCCTCCGGCGCCTACCACATTCCGAATATTGACCTGATTTCCAGAACGGTTTATACCAATAACATCCCAAGCGGCGCCATGAGAGGATTTGGAGTAAACCAGGTTACCTTCGCCATCGAATCGCTCATTGACGAATTGTGTGAAAAAGGCGGCTTCGACCGGTGGCAAATAAGATACGACAATGCTCTGAAAGAAGGCTCGCTAACCGCTACAGGACAGCAATTGGGGGCTGGGGTAGGAGTGAGGAAAACCCTTGAGGCCGTTAAAACTGATTTCTACACTTCGAAGTTTGCCGGTTTAGCCTGTGGAATCAAAAATACAGGTGTTGGTAACGGTATGATTGACGAAAGCACAGTGAAAATTCATTTCCAGCACGACGGCCGGATATCAATTTTGCATGGATGGTCGGAAATGGGGCAGGGGGTGCATGCCATGGCGATTCGGATTTTCACTAAGGAAACCGGGCTACCTTCGGAAATTGTTGATGTTAAGGTTGATACAACTGACGGACTGGTGACCGGAATGACTACTTCGTCGCGGGCAACAGCACTGATGGGAAATGCAATTCTTGATGCCTGCCGTGCCCTGAAACAAGATCTTAAAACCCACACTCTGAGCGAGTTGAAAGGAAATGTTTATCCAGGAAGATTTGTTTGCGACTGGACAACAAAACCCGGAGTGAAAACCGACAAGCCGGTGACCCATTTTGCCTATGGGTATGCCACCCAGTTGGTACAACTGGACGATTACGGGCAAATCTCAAAGGTTATTGCAGCTCATGATGTTGGGAAATTACTTGATAGTCAGTTTTTTGAGGGACAAATTGAAGGCGCCGTACACATGGGGTTGGGCTATGCACTCACCGAAAACCTTCCGATGAAAGATGGTCGGCTGGTATCCGAAAAGCTCAGGGATTGCAAAATTCTGAGGGCGGATGAAATGCCGGAGGTGGAAGTGCGTGCTGTGGAAGTCCCCGATCTGGTTGGTCCTTACGGCGCAAAAGGAATTGGCGAAATCGGCCTCGTGCCTACTGCCGCTGCGGTAGCCAACGCTGTGTACCAGTTCGATAAAATCAGACGATATAGTTTACCAATGCAACGCATTGATTATCAATAGCTTAACTTTAAAACAGCAAATACCTCCAGACTCATGCCTCTTTTATTAAAAAATGCTACCTGGTTCGACTGGAAAACATTGATTTCGAAAAGAACAAACATTCTGGTGGAAGAAGGTTTGGATAAGCCGATTCAGTTTTTTGATGAAATACCATCAGAATGTGTTGACATACAATGTGTTGACTGTCAGGGTATGATCGCAACAAAGTCATTTGTCAATGCGCACCATCATATCTATTCAGCGTTGTCGCGCGGCATGCCACCACCGGAGTTACCACCGGCCAACTTTTTTGAGAAGTTGCAACGCGTTTGGTGGAAGCTCGATAAAAACCTCGATAATGAAATGATCGAAGCCAGCGCATTGTATTCGGCCATGATGAGCCTCAAAGACGGCGTTACGTTTGTTATTGACCATCACGCATCGCCAAATGCAATCTCCGAATCGCTTCCGACAATAGCCAGATCGTTTGAGCGGCTTGGGCTTTCACACCTGCTCTGCTATGAGGTCAGCGATCGTGACGGGATTTCAAAGGCTGCCGAAGGCTTGGTGCATACCAGCGATTATCTTGCTAAATACCAGGGACTTGTAGGATTACATGCTTCTTTCACCGTCAGCAATCAAACCATGAAACAGGCTTCATTGCTTATGGAGAAATTCAATTCAGGAGTCCATATCCATTGCGCTGAGGATAAATATGACCAAGAGCATTGTTTGTCCAACTACAAAAGGACTGTCGTTCAGCGTTTTAATGATTTCGGTTTTTTGAATTCTTCAAAATCAATCCTCGTTCATTGTCTTCACCTCAACAAAGAAGAAAAGAAATTAATTGCCAGCAACAACGCATGGGTGGTCGAAAACATGGAAAGCAACCTGAACAACAAAGTGGGAATATTTGACGCTAAAGGCCTGGGCAACAATTTAATGCTTGGAACCGATGGCATGCACAGCAACATGATTCGAAGCGCTCAGTATGCCTATTTTGCCGGTATGAAAATCAATCCCGTTTCTCCGATGGAGATCTATCTGAGATTGAGAAATGTTCATAATTACCTGAAGGTCAATAATTATAAGGGGGATGGAGAAAACAACCTTGTTCTATTGGACTATAATTCGCCAACCGAAATCCACCAGCAGAATTTTGCCGGCCATTTTATTTACGGATTAGACGCAGGTCATGTGAAGCATGTCATTTCCAACGGAAAGCTGGTGGTTAAAGATGGCAGTCTGACGATGAGCGATGAGGCTGAAATCTTGCAATTTGCCCGTGCTATGGGAGATAAACTCTGGAGAAAAATGACCATTTAATTGTCATCAACAAGCAAAACAGCACTCAATTTTTACTCATGGACAATCGCCGGTTGTCAGCATCTTTGATTTTCCAGGCTTCATAACCGTTAAATTCCTGGGATTAAACAAGGGTCTGGCGCTGCAATTTTCTCCGGGAAACCGTCAAAACCCATGGAATAAATAGTAGTTTTGCAGCCAAATTTAAAATCACATTAGGAATGGATATTTTCAAGAAATTTAGCAACATGGGACCGCTGGGGAAGTTTAACCGCGAGAGTTTCGGGTACTTTATGTTTCCCCGTCTCGAGGGTGAAATTGCTTCTCATATGAATTTCATGGGGAAGAACCGGCTGGTCTGGTCGTTGAACAATTATCTGGGTCTGGCAAATCATCCCGAAGTACGCAAAGCAGATGCTGAAGCCGCCGCACAATGGGGTCTTGCTTACCCGATGGGCGCCCGTATGATGTCGGGTCACTCGGTGCATCACGAACAACTCGAGCGCGAACTGGCCGCATTCGAAAAGAAGGAGGATGCCTATCTGCTCAATTACGGTTATCAGGGAATGGTATCTATTATCGAAACCCTGGTTAACCGGCATGATGTGATCGTTTACGACTCAGAGGCACATGCCTGTATCATTGACGGCTGCCGGCTGCATTTTGGGAAGCGCTTCGTTTATCCGCACAACAATATGCAAAACCTTGAAAAAGAACTCGAAAGAGCGCATAAGATCGTGCAGCAAACCGGCGGTGGTATTCTGGTAATTACCGAAGGTGTTTACGGAATGTCAGGGGATTTGGGCAAACTACGCGAAATTGTCGCACTCAAGCAAAAATATCCCTTCCGTCTGCTGGTGGATGACGCACACGGATTTGGAACCATGGGGCCAACCGGCGCCGGAACATCGGAGCATCTGGGCGTGATGGATGAGGTAGATCTTTATTTTGGAACTTTTGCCAAAGCCATGGCCGGGATCGGCGGATTTATTGCCGGCGATAAAGAGGCAATCGAGTTTTTAAGGTACAACCTTCGTTCTCAGATATTTGCAAAATCTTTGCCAATGCCAATGGTTTTTGGCGCTCTCAAGAGGCTCGATATGATCAGAACCCGTCCGGAGTTGCGTGAAAACCTCTGGAAAGTTGTAAATGCGCTCCAATCAGGTTTGAATGCCAAAGGATTCAATACCGGCGGCACCGAATCTCCGGTAACCCCCGTCATTCTCGAAGGTGGTATCCCCGAAGCCACTCATATCACTTACGATCTGCGCGAAAACTTCAACATCTTCTGCTCAATCGTTACCTATCCGGTGGTGCCAAAAGGAGTAATACTTCTACGTTTGATTCCTACAGCAGTGCACACGATCGAAGATGTGGAATATACAATTGATGCTTTTTCGAAGGTCAAAGAAAAACTGGATAAAGGTCTTTATCCAACTGATAAGATGATTGATGCCGGGCAGTTTATGAAAACCCCTGTTGCCTGATTCAACTCAAGTGTTCATTGATGCTGAAAGACCCTACCATTGACAGGAATAAGCGGACAACAGGTAATTTTTTCAGAATTGTCCTCAATTCCACCGCTTATTTCCTGATCTCATTCATCATTATGTATTTGCTCGGGCAGTTTCTTACTGCCATTGTCGCTTTGCAATACGACTACAAAAGCGTGGTTTATTATCACAAACTTGTATGGGCCATTGATTCCTACGACTGGACGGTTGAGTCGGTCAAACTGCTTTTTAGCCTGGCTCCTTTGCTTTCGCTGTTGCTTGGTGTCATTTTCCTGATCATTTATATCATACTTTACGACGATCGCTCCAACATAAAGCAGTTCTTTCTCTGGGGTTTTGCCCACGGAATGGTATGGTTCTTCGGTGCTCTGCTTTCAGGCGCAATTCTCGATCAGGGTATCGGGTATGTGATCATGTATATGTATTTCAAAGACACCGGAAAACTCATACTATCACTGCTCGCATTGACTGCATTGCTGCTGGTAGCGGCTTTTACCACCAAGTGGTTCCTCTTTTCGGGCAATGCTTATTTCAATGAACTTAACGAGCATAACCGGGCTTTTTTTACCTTTAGTCAGATCGTATTACCTGCCATCCTGGGAACAGCAATGCTCATCGGCCTGAAACTTCCCATGGTAAATTATTATGAGCTGTTCACACTTTTAACCATGCTGGCCTTCATAATCCCCATGATGACCAACTTCAACAGTTTCAATACCTTTTATTTTGATGAAATTCCGCTTGCAATCAAAGTTGATAAAAAAGCCATCATCACTGCCGTCATTATGGTTGTGGCTTTTCGGGTAGTTTTTGAATTCGGAATAGTCATTGGTTCGTCCTCCTGAGTCTTGTCGTACAGAATTTTTTTGTAATTTGGCTACCGAATTCATTAACCATTAGCCAAAGGAGGTAATTATGCAAACTTACATGCTGTTCACCAAGCTTTCGACCGATCTCTCTTACGAACTGAAGAACCGTGAGCGCCAGGGGCGTGCATGGATGGATCAGGTGAGGGAAAAATGCCCGGAGGTAAAATTTCTTGCGCATTATGCAATTTTGGGGGAGTACGATTTCATTGACATCTATGAGGCTCCCGATCCTGAAACGGCCGCCAAAGTCTCCATCATCAGCCAGGCACACGGCGCCATGCATGCCAAAAGCCTGCTTGCCATTCCTTACAAACGTTTCCTCGAACTGGCTCAGGACATTTGATCCGATGCCATTCTGAAATTAAAGCGGGATGAGGCTTCCTGAAGATTTGTCCCGCTTTTTTAAGATTTGATGTTTTTAAGCAAGATGAATTACTACAAAATGACTTCAGGACTATAATCTATCAAACAGAATGAGCTCATAATAGCCGCGTGCAAAAGAAATCAGATATGAAAATCCATATTTATGCGTAACTAATGCAGCATGCTTTTTCTCTGGTAGAATTTTGAAGTGAGGCTTGTTCACGTGTCGCCAAGATCAAACCGCAAAGGTTGCAAAGACCACACTTATAGATCGCAAGGAATTAAATTATATAACAATGATTTAGCTTTAGATCACGTGACAATTCTTCGCGTGATTTGTGATAATAACTGTACCATTTATAATGGCTTACCAGCGAAGTATTTTTCGATTGATCATCAAAAACAGATAACGCCTAACCAGAAAAATGAAGACCATAAGCAAAAAAAGCGGTTGATCCATTACAGACCAACCGCTGCTCGTTTATGAAAAAATCTATCTTTTAATCGTCAACCGAACTGGTTTATTCGATTACAATTTTCTTAACTGTCGAACCTTCAACGGTTTCTATTCTTATCATATAGATACCTGATGACAAATGCCCAATATTGATTGAATTGCTGTTCTGCAGTTTGTTGCTTTCGTAAACAACTTGTCCGCTGTAATTCATCAGCACCAACTTCTTCAGACCTGAACCGTCAATGTTTAGCAGATCAAAGGCCGGGTTGGGGTATATGTTGATTCCCTGGTCAGCTGGTTCATTCATACCGGTCATCAAATCGCTGCCATCGGTTGGGGTCAGGTAGAAGGTATAGCCTTTGTTCATATTCTCAAAAACCACAAGATTGTTAACACTCATAGAGGCATAACCTTCAGAAGTACACATCAGATTGTAAGTTCCCGGGGGGAGCAGCAATGAATAGTGACCACCAAATGGGGTATTATAAGCCAGTGTTCCATTGTCCATGTTTGAAACCGTAATTACTGCATTGTTAATGGCGTGGTTAGTAACCGCGTCACGGATAAAACCCTGGATTTTGCCTGTAGCACCCTGAATAAGTATTTCAACATAACCGGTTTTTGGCGATTCGCCCATGTTATAAACCGCACTTACCTGGTAGAGGTGGTTGCCTGCACTAACATTCTGGTCTACGTAAGTGGTGGCACTAATTGGGGCGCTGTTCACTTTCACTTTGTTGCGATAGACGTTATATCCCAGAAGCGTGAGTCTTGACGGTACATCCCAGGTGAGTGTGACATTGCTTCCATTGACGGTAGCAGCAAGATTTACCGGAGGCGCCAGTGGCACTGTTGATCCTGATTTCTTACACAAAACGATACCGTTTGATCCGCCACAGATAAATCCTGTATAGTTGTCGGTAAAAGTAACATCGTAAAGCGCTTTTTGCCAGTTGCCGTTGAAATCAGATATCCAGTTTTGCCCGCCATTGGTAGTTTTGTAAACGTATTCCGGAGTTCCTACTACAAAAGCAGTGTCATAATCCCATATGAATGGCTTACGGAATAAAATATCCAATATAGTCGTAGATTGCCAGGTTACACCGCCATTTGTGGTTTTGATGACCTGACCATAATCCCCTGCTGCAATACCATAATCCGGGGTGAGGAAATCGGCGCCGACAAGCAATGCTCCCTGAGAATAAACTATTGCCCAGGTAGCGCCATTGTTGGTTGATTTGCACACATAATTATATCCTGTGGCGTACCATGTATTCCCGCCTGCCCAGGTTACATCCATGAAAGCCTGGTTTCCGGTTCCTTCATTCCATGTGGTGCCCCCATTGCTGGTATACAAAGTTTTTGGATTGCCTGAGTTCATCATTGCGATGACGATCCCGTTATTTGCATCTTTGAATTTGACACTTGAATAATAAAAAACATTGGTGACAACATTGACAGGTTGCCATGTCTGGCCGCCATTTGTTGTTTTTAATATCTGATCTGACCAGCCCACGGCGTATCCAACCTGTAAAGTGGGGAAGCTGATGCTTTCGATACCATCAATTCCAGGTTGAGTGGTTGATGTCCAGGTATCACCGCCATCAGTAGTTTTTAATATTACACCCAATCCATTGTAGGTAACAGACATTCCACCCGTGTAACCAATCTGATCCTGACCTTCTGGAAACTCAATACCGGTAAGAATATAATTATAACCTGTGTAAATCCATTCCCAGCCATTAATGGGCGTGTTGATACAAGTTCCAATTAAAGACACAGTCATTTGCGGATTGACCGGGTCGTTAGAAGTGTAGGTTACACTACCTTGAATTAATCCCAACGTAAATGGCTTAAACTGAATAACCTGATTAAATGTTGCTCCCGGAGCTACAGTTATAGGAAAGCTGTTGTAAGTTTCAAATGGACCGCTAAATGTTGCAGATGTGATTACCAGGTTTGCATTCCCAGCATTGAAGAATGTAAGGGTTTTCTGCGTTCTGCTGGCGATGTAGGTATCGTCAAAATACAAAGGATCGGGATTGGCGATGAAAATCGGCGCCGGGCCGGTGGCAACTCCGGTTCCGGAAACAGCAACAGTGTAAGGATTCACAGAACTGTTGTTTGCGATCTGAAGGTTAGCATTCACCACACCCGCAGCAGTTGGGAGGAACGAAACCGTCACATTCTGTGTGCCCCCTGGCTGGATAGTAAATGAGGTTGGAGATGCCGAGAATACGGTGTTTGTTGAGGTGATGCCAGTGACCTGCAATGGTGCAGTGCCGGTGTTTTGGATGGTCAATGTCTGATTGGAAGTTGTTCCAACATTTACATTACCGAAAGTGAGCGGATTAGGCGTAGCTGAAATTACCGGCGCCGGAACTACGGCAGGTTTCTTTCTGCAAACTATACCACCACTGCCGGAAATGAATCCTGTGTAATTATCAGTAAATGTAATCGTGTAAAAAGCTTTTTGCCAGTTGCCATTGAAATCGGAATTCCAGTTCTGGCCGCCGTTGGTGGTTTTGTAAACATATTCTGGTGTGCCCACTACAAAAGCTGTATCGTAATCCCATATAAATGGCTTGTGGAACAACCAGTCAAAAATGATGTCTGTTTCCCAGGATTGGCCTCCGTTCCAGGTTGTAAGCACCTGGCCTTCGTCACCGGCAGCTATACCGTGTAGTTCGTCGTAAAAGTAAATCCCTGTAAGCAGTGCACCCTGGGAGTTGACAATAACCCATGTTTGACCTCCATTTGTAGATTTACAAACATATTGATAACCTGTAGAATAATAAGTATTACCGCCGGCATAAACGACCTCCAGGCCTGCCTGATTACCGGTTCCTAATGTCCATGTTGTTCCGCCATTGGCTGTAAAATAAGCAAAGGCACTGCCACTATTATCTCTGCCCACGATCACACCATTATTGGCATCTTTAAAAGCAATGCTATGAATAAAGTCAATATTCGAAGCAACTACTGTTTCAGTCCAGTTAGTACCGCCATTGCTGGTTTTCAGCACTTTATCGCTCCAACCAACGCAGTAGCCCGTTTGCAATGTCGGAAAAGCACAATTGGTCAACCCGAAAATGCCTGGATTGGAAACCTGGGTCCATGAATCTCCGCCGTTGGTTGTTTTCAGCACAATGCCCAAACCATTTTGCGTGGTGTTCTGTCCTGCAATGTATCCGATCTGATCCTGCCCCTCCGGAAATTCAATATCCATATTGATGAAGTTGAATCCGGTGTACAACCACTCCCAACCATTAATAGGTGTATTGATACAGGTACCAATCAATTCAACCGTCAGTTGCGGATTGACCGGATCGTTGGAAGTATAGGTTACACTTCCTTCGATCATGCCCAATGTAAATGGCTTGAAATGGATGACCTGGCTCCATACGCCACCGGGCGCAACTGTGATTGGAAAACTGTTGTAAGTCTCGAAAGGACCGTTGAAAACTGCCGAAGTAATTACAAGGTTTACGTCACCCGCATTGAAAAACGTGAGGGTTTGCTGCGACTGGCTTGCGATGTAAGTATCATCCCAGTAAAGAGGATTTGGATTGGCGATAAAAACGGCGCCATCCGTTGATCCCGTTGATTTTTGTCCTGCAACCGGAGTTTGCGCTTCTGTCGCCATGCCGAAGATGCCCGCAAATAAAATCAGCATCAACGCTCTTAAAACAATCTTAGTCATTGTCATTTTGGTTAAGTTTAAATTTACCATTGTTAGTTATTAGTAGTTTATTATCAATTACTTATTTGGTTACAGAGCTGTTATTTTTGGAATTCTCCAGTTTTTCCAAACCATCGAGCAGCTTTTTCAATGCTGTGTTTTCTGCCTGATAGTGTTTTTGCAACTGCTCAATCTGAATATCAATCTCGTTTTTTACCTTCTTAACTTTGGGCGTCTCTTTTGGCTCATTTGTTTTCATGCAACGAATTTTTAGGCAAAGTAAACACGGCTATCTCTTACCAAAAAATTTTCTGCATTTACAATAACTGTACAATCCAAATCTATCGCTTTACATCGAATTACAACATGATCCTTTGTATTGATATTCAACAACATACAGATCGGAAATATTTCAGAAAATTTGGAGCGAGTTTTTCATTTGATACTCAGATCTGACTGAGAATTCATATGGTAATAAACTTCCAACACTCAAATACATACAAAACCACTGTCTGGTTGGTTTTAGGATTTACACTTTTAATATAAGCTATTGAATTACTGCAACATACATCCATACGAAATAGTTTGTAAATACAACTTTTGGGCTTTGTACAGCAAAAGTAGGTAGCCAAAATTTTACTGCATGAAAAAGTAATTGGTTCTTTGTCATTGAATTCTTTGAATTTAATTTACTAATGTTTCGCACAAGGATTAACTCATTCGATGCGAAATGGTTGGTTATTTGAGTTTGTTATTAATATATTGTTTTTCAATTAGATACGATTTTCCATTTTCGTCATGCCGCATTTTGTTCATGT
>Ga0209835_1000346_pt1 | contig 31663 bp, 28 predicted proteins | sample LakKivwa52mmetaG_FD_184138 | JGI IMG/M metagenome (GOLD analysis project Ga0209835, IMG submission 184138) | Anoxic lake water microbial communities from Lake Kivu, Rwanda to study Microbial Dark Matter (Phase II) - Lake Kivu water 52m metaG... | ecosystem: Environmental > Aquatic > Freshwater >... | reverse complement strand
TCCACCTCGCCATTCGCAGTGAGCGTGTAGAGCATCCTCCAGAAATCCGGCAAGCCGACCCAAAACAGGTTGGTCACGCCATACTTTGCAATGTATTCCGCAGGTATCTGATTTTTTGGAATCGGCTCCCCATACTGCGGATTCGCCCTGATGAGCTCCTTCTTCCTGTTCACCGCGTTGAGGATGGAACGCTCCAATTTGGCGTGCGGCGCGCGCTCGTTCAGCAGTTTATACGCTTCCTCAGCTTCCGGCGACAGTATTACCCTTACTTTTTTCATATCTCCATTCCCCGTGCGATTGCGCGCCGGAGGTTTGCATTCGGGTTGTGTATCCAGGTGATGCCGCGCAGGCTGACCACTATCTTGTTGCTCTCCTCAAGATAGCCGAGTATCGCCTTGAGCGTGCAATGGTTCACCTGCTTCGGGAGGCTGCGCTTGAGATCAGGCACGCTCACCGCGCTTTCCTTCGTGCCCTCAAGCGCGCGCTCCACCATGAGAACGGTGTTCAGGGTGGGCGAGTGCCCGCTCTTCGCAGCCATGTTCCTCTTAGCCAGTTTAGCCATATTCATCACCAATAGTTACAAGTTGATAAATAATTTATATCAACTTATATAAATCCATTGGCGCTTCCGCACGGTATGGAGTTGGTTTTCCGGCTTATAAGCAGGAGCAGAGTAAGATGCCGATGGGGTTTCTGCACTTTCCGAAACCTAGCGAAAGCCGTCCTCCTTATGGAAAAAATCCGCTGCTTTTCAAGGCTGCGCAGGGTTTTTCGGCCTGTTCTTGTCCTGCCACCGCATGTAGAAGACTGCCGCGATGGCAATGAGCACCAGCATTATGATGGGGCATATTATGGGCGAGAGCAGGAATGCAAAGAAAACCGCAAGGATTCCGCCAGCAAGCCCGATGAACTGCTTCTGCTCTTCAACCGCCTGCTTGCACACTTCCAGGTATTTCGGGGAAAACTGGCTGCACTTCGCCGCGTCTGGGCTCAACCCCATCACGTGCCGGAATGCCTGCTTCTGGCAAGAAGTCACATATCCTGCCGGCACGGCATCGCACGCATCAGGGTTGCCCGGGTTCGCAGTCCCAATGAAATAAAGGTAACAGTCTTTCTCATACGCCATGTCAAGCGTTCCACACGCGCCAGGGTTGCCGCGGCTGTTCCTGTAAGCCTGGTGTATTGTGCAGTCTTTCCTTAGGTCGGTTGCCGCGCCGGTTTCACCCGGGAGCTCGCTACAATCGGAAATCTTGTCAACAAGGTTCCTCATGCACATGCTTTTTGCGCTCGAAGTTGCTATCAGGTTGCACTGTTCGACGGTTTCCGCATGGGAGGCAATGCAATAATCATCAGGTTTCCCGTTCTTGTCCGGGCAGAACGTCTTGACGTCGGTTGCACTTGCCATGCTTGAAAAAACCAGGAGCGTTGCAAGCGCCAGCACGAAAAACTGAGTTGATTTTGCCATGCATTCTTTCTCGCGCACCTGCTTTTAATCGTATTGCTTTTGTTCGGCGCAAAAAAGCCTAGAATCTTTCCCGCTTCGTGTAGTGCGTGTGCAGTAGCTTCTCGGCAAGCTCGCTTCCGGGCTTGCCCAAATACTCCTTGTAAATCTGCTGCACAATCGGGTTCTCGTGGGACTTACGTAGCTTCATGCCACGGTCTGCGGCGTATGTCGCCTCCATTCTCTTGCGCAAGGTGTCCGGGTCGCGGTAAATTGGCTGCCCGCCGCCGCCTATGCAGCCGCCCGGGCACGCCATCATCTCTATGAAGTGGTACTGATTCATGTTCTCAAGAAGCTTTCTCGCATTCGCGCCGCCATGCGCGCAGGCGTAGCGGATTTCCTTGCCCTGAAGCGTGACTTTTCCTTCCTTTATGCCCTGCATGCCGCGTATCTCCTCGAAGTCTATCTTCCCAAGGGGCTTCTTCTCGGAGAACTCATACGCGGTGCGAAGCGCAGCCTCCATCACGCCGCCGCTTGCGCCGAATATCACCGCAGCTCCCGTGGATGCGCCAAGCGCAGGGTCGAACTCCTCGTCAGGAAGCGAGGCAAAGTCTATCCCCTTCATCTTTATGAGCTTGCCAAGCTCGCGCGTGGTAAGCACATAGTCCACCTTCGAGTGAAGCTCTGGGCGAGTGGACTCGAACTTCTTTGCCGTGCAAGGCATTATGCTGACGACCACGATTTCCTCGGGGTCGATTCCAGCCTTCTTAGCGTAATAGGTTTTCGTGAGCGCGCCAAGCATCTCGTGCGGGCTTTCGCAGGTTGACATGTGCTGGAACAGATGGGGGTAGAAAAACTCCATCATCAGTATCCAGCCAGGGCAGCAGGTGGTTATCATGGGGAAGGGCCCGCCCTTCTCCATCCTGCGCAGAAGCTCGCTTGCCTCTTCCATAATGGTCATGTCTGCGCCAAGGTCGACGTCGAACACTTTCGCAAATCCGCAGCGGCGAAGCGCGGCGACCATCTTTCCTGTCACAATGCTGCCAGCGGGCATGCCGAAAAGCTCGCCAAGCGCAACCCGCACCGAAGGCGCGGTCTGGACGACGACATGCTTTTTCTTGTTGCCAAGCGCAGCCACCACTTCTTCTATGTGCGAGCGCTCGCTTATCGCCCCCACAGGGCAGTTGAGTATGCACTGTCCGCACCTTATGCACGCCACGTTCTCAAGGTGCTTTTCCGAATAGGCGGCAACGTGCTCGTAGTGCCCTCGGCTTGAGAAATCAATCGCATGAACCGCCTGTATGTCGGCGCACACGCGCACGCACCTGCCGCAGTTCACGCACTTGTTGTTGTCGCGCACCACTGCGGCGCCAAGCTCAGGCTTGTAGTTCCTAAGCTCGGGGAAGCGGGTGTTGTTCAAGCCAACTTGCGAGTAGATATCGCACACTTCCAAGTCGTCGGTCTTGCTGCACGAGGGCGGCTTTGGGGTCATGAGTTCCATGTTGAGCCTTCGCGCCTTGAGCACGCGCTCGCTGTTTGTGACTATGCTGCAGCCCTCTTTTGGTTTCGTGGAGCATGAGGTGACGAGCTTGCCGTCCATCTCCACAAGGCATATCCTGCATCTTGCTTCGGGGAAAAGGCTTGCGTGGTAGCAAAGGGTGGGTATCACGATTTTGCGCTCCTCGCATATTGTGAGAAGCAGCTTTCGGCCGTCCACTTCGATTTCCTCTCCGTTGAGCTTGATTTTCATAAGAATCACGGTTTCATTGCCTTTTTTGCGGGTTCTCCCCAGCTCTTTCGCCTGCGCCGCCCTTCATGTAGGCTTCGTAGTCCTTCCTGAAGTGGAGAAGCGAAGTGAGCACATGGTTGCCTGCCGACTGGCCAAGCCCGCACAGGCTCGTGTCATTGACATGTGCGGCAAGCTCGCGAAGAGTGTCGAGGTCCTTCGGCACGGCTTCCCCGCGCTTCACCTTCTTCAAAAGGTCAAGTATGCGTATGGTGCCCTCGCGGCAGGGCGTGCACTTGCCGCACGACTCGTAGGCGTAGAAGCTCGCAATGCTGATTGCGATGTCCACGACGTTGTTCGTCTCGTCTATGAGTATGACGCTGTAGGCGCCGTGCTGGCATTTTTCAACACAAATGGTGTCGGGCGTGACTGCCATTTCCGGGTCGACTGGCATTATCCCGCCAAAGCACCCGAACGACATCGCCTTTAGCTTGTTTTTCGGCTTTGCTATGTCTATGATGCTTGACATCTTCACGCCAAGCGGGAGCTCGTAGACATCTGGCTTGGTCACATTCCCAGATATTGAAAAGAGCCGTATTTTCGGGTCCCAGTCATCAAACAAAATTGCCTGCGCGGCGCAGGTGAGCGTCTCGACATTGTTGACAACCGTTGGCTTGCCCCAAAGGCCGCATGTGGTGATGTTCGGGGGCGAGTACTGCGGGTTGCCCCGGTATCCCATGATGGACTGCACAAGCGCAGTCCTCTCGCCGCACACATATGCGCCTGCGCCCCTCACAATCTCAATAGTGACATCCACCCCGGAGCGCTTCACGACATCGTCAATCTGCTCAAGGAGCCGTTTCCTCAGGTACTCGTATTCCCCGCGAAGGTAAATATAGCACCTTTTTGCGCCAATCACATAGGCGCAAATAAGCATGCCCTCGATCATGGTCTCGGCATTGTGCTTCATCACGAACTTGTCCTTGAAGGTGCCCGGCTCGCCCTCATCGGCATTGCACACCACGAACCGCTCGTCCGCAGGTGCGCTTTTGCACGTTTTCCATTTCCTCGCTGTGGAAAAAGCCGCACCGCCCCTGCCCTCAAGCCCCCTCTTCTCAAGAAGCTCGAGCACGGCGTCCGCGCCAAGTTTCTGCGCTTTTTCTAGCGCCTCAAGCCTCGTTTCCCTCAATATCTGCACATAATCATCTCTTGCCCTTGAATTTGCCGAGTATTTCCTTCGCCCTCTCTGTAGTGAGTTTGGTGTGGGCTTTACCGTCAACAAGCATCGCCGGTGCTCCGTCGCAGCAGCCTATGCATGACACCTTGTAAAGCGTGAAAAGGCCATCCTTGCTCGTCCCGCCTAGCTTGCCAACGCCGGTTTCCTTCTTGAGGAACTCGACAAGCGCGGTCCCATCGTTGAGCACGCACGAAGGCGAGCCGCACACCTCTATCGTGTGCTTGCCCTGCGGCTCGGTGCGGAACATCGAGTAAAATTTCACGACGCCCCAAAGCCGCGCGATCGGTATGTCTTGATCCACGCTCACCTGCTTGAGCATGTGCTCAGAGATGTAGCCGTGCCTGTCCTGAAGCTCCCAAAGAATGTTCATAAGGAGCTTTTCCTTTTTATGGTGTCCGCTCATGGAATCTACGCGCAAATTCATCAAATCTCCTTAAATAACTATCTGTCATTTCCCTATCATGGCAGAGCGCAAACGGGACTACCCATTCATACCGACGTCCTTTTTCAGGCAGGAGTACGAACTCACACACGCGAGGGAATACCTCGAAACATTCGCCTACGCGCTGGCCTCATTCTCAATTCCGTTCCTCTTCCTCCATGAGCAGCTCCTTGTTGGGACTGCGGTGAATGCCGCGCTCATCCTTGCGGCGCTCAACATTCGCGGGCTTCGCATCCTGCCGATAATCGTGCTCCCTAGCGTGGCGCTTCTTATAGGCGGCATGGCATTCGGCATCAACACCAGTTTCCTCGTGCGCATGATGCCCTTCATCTGGCTTGGCAATGCGGCACTCGTCTGGAGCATAAAGGAGCTTTACTTGGAGAAGAAGAAAAGCAAGTGGCTTGCGCTTGGCGTTGGGGCAATAGGCAAAGCCGCCTTCCTCTTCGCCTCAGCATTCGCACTCTATTCATTCGGCTTCGTGCCCGTGCTCTTCCTCACTTCAATGGGGATTTACCAGCTTGTCACCGCAGTGACGGGGGGCATAGTGGCATTCGGCATACAGGAAGCCAAAAGAAGAGTCTAAGCTATTTCATCCTGCCCTGCCTTTTTCTTTTGCCCAAGGCTCTTGCTCAGCCCATCTTCCCGAGCTTCTCTTCCTGAAGCTTGATTTTCTCGTCACTCACTTTCTCAAAGAGCGGCTTGGGCTCAGCCAATTTGAAGCCAGGGGCGACAAGCTCACTATCGGCATTCTTCCACGAAACATTTTCCTTCTGGACAGAAAGCATCTTCTGGAGTTTCTCCGCGGTGAAAGGCAGGAACGGCTCAAGAAGGATGGAAAGCGCAGAAATTCCCCGCAGGCAAACGTAAAGCGTCCTCTCAACTTTCTTTTTATCCTTCTCTTTCCACGGCTCGCGCAAGGATAAGTAGCGGTTGAACTCTCCGCAAAGCCTCACGATTTCTTCCTGCCCCTCCTTTAGCTGGAATTCATCAACAAGCTTTCCAATCTTCTCCTTTGAGGCGGTTATTTCCCCTAGCACGCGCCTGTCCTCATCATCCAGCCCTTCTGATGGCGGAACCACGCTTCCATTGAGCTTGGAGGTGAGCACCAGGCTTCGGTGCACGAAGTTGCCGATGCAGGCAACAAGCTCGTTGTTCACCTTGGATTGGAAATCCTTCCAGATGAAGTCGGCATCCTGAACATTGTGCGGAGTGAATGCAGTTTCGTAATAGCGCAAGTAGTCCGCAGGGAATTCCGCAAGGTACTCCTCAAGCGATACAAACCAATTCCTGCTCTTTGAGAACTTCCTGTGCTCAAGGTTCAAGTAGCCCCGGACCGCAATCGCGTCAGGTGCGCGGAATCCTTCCCCCACGCCCATAAGCATTGCTGGCCAGAACAGGAAGTGATGGTAGATGATGTCCTTGCCAATGAAATGCACGATTTTCGAGTCGCCCTTCCAATATTCCTCCCATTTCGGCGTGAGCGCAATTGTTGAGGACAGGTAGCCTATGGGCGCGTCGAACCATACGTAGAACACCTTGTCGGTTTCCCCAGGCACTCCCACACCCCAGTCCAAGTCGCGCGAGATGTCCCAGTCCACAAGCCCGCCATCCACCCAGTTCACCACGTAATTGACTACCTCCTTTTGAAGCGCAGAATTGTTGGCAAGGTAATTGCGGAGCTTGGAGGAAAACTCCGAGAGCTTGAAGAAATAGTGCTTGCTCTTCCTGCCGACCGGCGCGCTCCCGCAGGTTATGCATTTTGGCGAAATAAGCTGCCCGCTCCCGATTGTGCTGCTGCATGAGTCGCAGTAGTCGCTGTACTGCTTCTCGGCATTGCAGTGCGGGCACGTGCCCACAATGAACCTATCAGGCAAAAATCGCCTGCATTTCCCGCAGTAGGGCTGCTCGACTTCCTTTGTGTAGACGAATCCCTGTTCCGACAGCCTATTGTAAAAGTGCGTGGTGGTTTCCCTGTTCTCTTTGCTCGATGTCCTGTGGAATATGTCGAATGAAAAGCCAAGCGCGGCAAAATCTTCCTTGTCCTTCTTGTGATAGTAATCGACAAACTCCCCAGGCGTCTTTCCAGCCTTTTCGGCAGACACCACGATTGGCGTGCCGTGCTCGTCGGTTGCGCATATGTAGAGGACGTCATTGCCCGCGAGCCTCTGGTAGCGCGCGTAAATGTCCGCAGGTAGGTAGGTGCTTCTGATATGCCCTAAATGCAGCGGCCCGTTCGCATAGGGCAGTGCGGCAGTGACAAGTATCTTCAGGCAAAACACCCTGGCTCTCCGTTCTTTCCCAGCGGAATTCCTGCCAAGAAAGCTATATATAGTGTGTTGTGCCATATCCCACCCCAGCCCCGATGAGCGGGGGCGAGGGAAGGTTTGGGAGATGCCTTCTGAAATCGACATGGGCCCCTATGTGGAGAAATTCGAGAAGTTCTACTCGGACTCAGAGGAACTGCGGGAAAGAGTAAACGAGTTACTCACCCGCTACCCAACGCAAAAAAGCCTCGCAGTCGACTTCCACGAGCTCGAGCGACATGACAAGGATGTTGCCGACCTTCTCACAGTGCAGCCCGACACCATGATTTCGGCGGCCGAGCAGGCGCTTCTCGCCTCGCACGAGATCTCTTTCAAAATCGCGCATCCGGACGTCTCTTTTGAGCCGCACGTGCGCTTCTTCAACCTTCCTGACACCGGGCTTCTCATACAGGACATAGGCTCGAAAAACATAGGCGAGCTCATAGCCGTAAAAGGGGTGATAAACAAGCGCGGGCCCGTGCTTCACCGCGTGAAAATCGCCACTTACGTATGCCAGCTTTGCGATGCGGAAACCAAGGTGCCCATGACAAAAAGCACGCAGCCCCCGCAGGTGTGCGTCGAATGCAAGCGCCGCGCCCTCAAGCTCGCCGAGGAATCCTCCTATTTTGTGGATGTGCAGCGCGCCGCCGCGCAGGAGATGATAGAGCGCCTCAAAGGCGGCTCGCCCGCTGCGACAATAGACTTGTGGCTCGAGGACGACCTCGTCAACAAAGTCACTCCGGGCGAGAACGTCATAATGACGGGGGTTCTTCGGCTTCGCCCCCCGCAAAAGGAAAAGAACAAAAGCGAAACAGGGGGCCAAATCTACACGCGCTACATCGACGTCGTCTCAATACAGAAGACGCAGCGCGACTTCGAGGAAATCGAGACCACCAAGGAGGAGGCGCAGCGCATCATCGAACTTTCGAAAAACCACAAGCTCTACGAGCTCATCCGCGATTCCATAGCGCCCGGCATTTACGGGCACAACGAAGTGAAGGAGGCGCTCGCGCTGCAGCTTTTCGGAGGCACGCCCGACAAGCTCATGCCGGGAGGCGCGCCCATCCGCGACGACATCCACATCCTTCTCATAGGCGACCCTGGCTCGGCAAAGACGCGCTTTTTGCAGCAGATAGGCAAAATCGCCCCCAAGGGAATATACGTGAGCGGGAAATCGGTGACAGGCGTCGGGCTTACCGCCGCCGCGGAAAAGGACGAGCTAGGCGAGGGCGGCTGGACCCTGAAAGCCGGCGCGCTCGTCATCGCTTCAGGCGGCATTGCGGGCGTTGACGAGTTCGACAAGATAGACGAGACCGAGCGCGCGGCAATGCACGAAGTGATGGAAAGCCAAACCGTGTCGGTCGCAAAGGCAGGGATAGTCGCCCGCTTCCGCGCCGAGACGAGCATACTTGCCGCGGCAAACCCCAAGTTCGGCAGGTTCGACCAGAACAAGCTGCCCGGGCAGCAGTTCGACATCCCGCCCACCATCCTCTCGCGCTTTGACCTAATCTTCCCGATTCTCGACGTACTTGACGAGTCGAAGGACAGCGCGCTTGCGCAGTCGCTTCTCTTGATGCACAAGGCATCAGCCGAATCGCTTGCGCGAGGGGTTGCCCTTGCGGAAGCCGACCCGAACCTCATAGACTCCGCCTTCCTCCGCAAATACGTCGCCTACGCCCGCCAGAACATCAAGCCCGTGCTCACCGACAAGGCGTCTGAAAAGATACGCGACTTCTACGTGCAGCTTCGCAAGATGGGCAAGAGCGAAGGCTCGGTTCCGATAACCCCGCGGCAGATAGAGGGGCTGGTGCGGCTTTCCGAGGCGTCGGCAAAAATACGCCTCTCGCCAACCGTCGAGCAGGAGGACGCCGAGCGCGCAATCAACCTCACAAATTACGTTCTTGACAAGGTGAGCCGCGACCGCGAAACAGGCAAGCTCGACATCGACATACTCGCAACAGGCAGGCCGAAGTCGCAGGTCGACAAGTACAATGCAATACTTGACATGGCGGCAAAGATACAATCGCAGCTTGGCGCGGTAGAAATAAGCTCCCTCATTGCGTCCGCAGTCGAGTCTGGGATAGACGAAGTGACTGCGCGGCGCATGGTGGAAGACTTAATATACAAAGGGGAACTCTACAAGATAAAGCCGGGCTTTGTGAAAATCGTGAGCCAGTCCGGCTGATTTCTTTCTTCCAATGGGCCCTCAGAATCTGCCACACTATTTAAATTCATTTCCCATCCGTAATAGGCAAGGTGTGAAAATGGTTTCCGAACAGGCCCGACCTTCCGGCAGGAACGCGAACCTCCCGTGGAAGGCGCATACCAGCTTCTTCGACCGATTTGTGGGCGGCAACTGCTGCCAAGAGGAAACGCAGGCAACAAGGATGAGGCGCGCCCCACTCTCGGCAATCACGAAGGCGGTCCAGAAGGTGAAAGGCCACATGGGCCGGAACCTCCTCTTTGACTGTACGGAATATGCAGACTACCAAGGAAACTTCGCAGCCGACTTTGGCGCTTACAACAAGGGCATCGGTGCAACCGCAAAGCCTCTTGCAACCAAATCGGCGTTCTCAACATTCTTCTCAAGGCACAAACAACCTGGCTGGAGCCCAGATTCGATGGAGAGCGCAAGGTGCCTGCTCGACTCGCAAAGGCCGGATTTTGTCCAAAACCGGCTCACCGCGGTGTTCCATCTTTTTGCCGGGTCTGAAGTTAGAACAATCAATGACGTCTTTTCATTGACCGGCAAACTAAGGCGGGATTTTCCAACATATGCCATTGGCTTGAAATACGGGAAAGCCGACTTCGACTTGTTCGCGCGCGAAATGCGCCGGGAAATACTCCGCGAGCAGGATCCGGCAAGGAAAAGGGAGATGTCCATGAAATTCAGGATATTCCTTTCCGTGCTTGCGGACAACTGCCCTGAAAAAGTGAATTACGCCTGCAGAGGGTGTTCCGAATAGGCAGGTTTACCAAACTACTTGGCGGCTTTGCACCAGGCGAACTTGTTCATGGCTGGTGTTTAAGCCCTGAAGTTCTTGAAAGCGCCAGGCAAAGCAGGGCAAATGCCGCAGTTTTGGGCTCATTCATGTGGTTCATGGAAAACGTCGAAGCCGACAAAGGGCAGCTTGATGCAAAGCTTCGCGCCGAGCTTCGTGGAACCTCCCTGACTTGCGAAGACATCGATTTTTTTAAGCGCCTCATAAGGCCGATGTACGGCGAGCGCTTCTCAACAGAATACCGGGTGGAAATCGATGATGACAATTTCAACATATGCGCAAGGATTCTCGGGGAGGTTTTGGACGAGCTTTCCATAGGGCAGCGCAAGGACATCGGGCTGGAAAGCTCTCCAGGTAAGGGCGGCGGCGGGAAAACGGGAGAACAGCCCGGAGCCCAAAAAGGCGCGGTTTTGCAAGGTCGCCATCCGTTAAGGGACTTTTTCCACAGGCTTTGCTGCGGGCCCTGGCGCGCGAAGGGCAAACCCGTTGGCTGGAAGGCAGAAGACACGCAGCGCGTCAGCCCATCCTCTCCCAATCTTCCTCAAAAACGGCAACAATCTCGGCTACCCCTTCCCCCTCAACGATGACTGCGGCTTCCCTGTTAAAGTTAAGCGCGCTTTTGGAAAAGTTTATGCTCCCCACGAGCGCCCGCTTTCCATCCACAATGACGAACTTGCTGTGAGTCAGCTTGTAGGAAAAGCTCGCCCATTTCACTTCCACACCATTCTCTTCAAGTATCTTGAAAGTCAGCGATTTCCGCGAATCCTCAATCCGCGGCTCAAGTATGACGCGCACCCTCACTCCCCTTTTCGCAGCCATTGAAAGCTCCCGGACAATCTCCTCGGAAGTGAGCACATACATCTCAACATCAAGCGTTTTTTGCGCCGAGCGGATGAGCGAGACCACTTCTACCTCAGCATCTGGGGAAAAAACGAAAGACACCTTCGCATTGCAGCCTGCGCAGGGGGGCGGATTGAGGGCATAGTTTGCAATAAGAACCAAAAGCAAGGCGGAAAGTAAGGCGGCCGCAGCAAGCTTTCCGTCAGGGAGTCCCATTCCCATTCCAACCAACAGCTTCAGGCGGGCGCCGGGCGTTTCCAACCGGAATCCTGCCGCCCATCAGCACCCCCCCAGTATTCCTCAAGGCTCTCAACGCGGAATGACTTGCCCCTCGCGTGCGCCATCGCCCCGACAAGCGCCTCCGCAGCCTCGAAATTCGTGATGCAGGGCACGCCGTTCTCAAGGCAAGCCCTCCTTATCCTAAAGCCGTCTGTGTTCGCAGCCTTGCCCTTTTTAGGCGTGTTTATCACAAGCTGTATCTTTCCTTTCCTTATTTCGCTTAACACGTTCGGCTCGCCGTCATGTATTTTCTTGAGGAGCTTAACCGGGGGTTCAAGGTGCGTCGCGGTTGTCGGGGTGGCATAGACAACAAAGCCCATCTCCGAGAGCTTCTCCGCCATCGGCGCCGCCCTCTCCTTGTCGCCGTCCTTGAGGCTTATGACAACCCCGCCGCCCGAAGGTATCTTCTGGTTCGCCCCGAGGAGCGCCTTGAGGAAAGCAGTCGGGAAGTCATTGTCTATCCCCATGCTTTCGCCGGTGCTCTTCATCTCGGGGCCGAGCACGACGTCCGCCCCAGAGAGCTTGAGGAACGGGAACACCACCCCTTTCACGGCATAGTAAGGGAGCTTCGGAGTCTCCCTCACGCCAAGCTCGTCAAGCGTCCTGCCCATCATCACCTGCGTGGCAAGCTTGACAAGGGGCACCCCTGTCGCCTTGGAGAGGAACGGCATTGTCCTGCTCCCCCGAGGGTTTGCCTCAAGCACGAAGACGACGTCGTTCTGCACGACATACTGTATGTTTATCGCGCCAATCGTGCCAAGGGCGAGCGCAATCCTGTCGGAATACTCCATTATGGTCTTCTGAACCTCGGGCTTCAGGCGTACGCACGGCACCACATTGTTCGCATCCCCCGAGTGAACGCCCGCTCTCTCCACATGCTCCATTATCCCGCCGACATAGAGCCTCTTCCCGTCGGCAACCCCGTCTATCTCGCACTCAATCGCCTTCTCAACATACTTGTCGATAAGCACGGGCTTCCGTTCGCTTACCTCGACCGCCTCGCCGATGTACTTCCGCAGCCCCTCCTCGTCATAAACAATCTGCATGCCCCTGCCCGCAATCACATAGCTTGGCCGCACCACTATCGGATAGCCTATCTTCCCGGCGAGCCCCACTGCCTCCACCTCGCAAGTCGCAGTGGCGTTGTCGGGCTGCCTTATGCCGAGCTCAGAAAGCAGCACCTTGAACTTTTCCCTGTCCTCGGCAACATCTATGCCCTCCATCTGCGTGCCAAGTATGCGGACTCCCGACATGGACAGCTTTTGCGCAAGGTTTATCGATGTCTGCCCGCCGAACTGCACTATCACCCCCTCGGGCTTCTCGTGGTCGATTACATTCATCACATCCTCGAAAGTGAGGGGCTCGAAATAGAGCTTGTCCGAAGTATCAAAATCCGTGCTCACAGTCTCCGGGTTGTTGTTTATCATGACGCTTTCAATTCCCATCTCCCGAAGCGCGAATGCCGCATGGCAGCAGCAGTAGTCGAATTCTATCCCCTGCCCGATCCTAATCGGCCCGCTTCCGACTATTACGACCTTCCGCCTGCCGTTTTTCCCGCTCTCATTCTCCTCTTCATATGTGGAATAGTAGTAGGGTGTTTGCGCCTCAAACTCGGCAGCGCAGGTATCCACCATCTTGTAGGCAGGCACGATCCCCTCCTTCAGGCGCATATTGCGCACCATGGAGGTTTCCTGCCCTATCGCAGCGGCAATCTGCTCATCCGAATAGCCCGCCCTTTTCGCCTCATAAAGAAGCGCCTTGCCGAACACCTCCTTCTTGAGGCGGTTTTCCATACGGGCGCATTCCCATAACCTGTCCAAGAACCAAGGGTGTATCTCAGTCAGCCCCCTCACCCTTTCCCTCTCCCAGCCGTGCCTGAAAGCCTCGACAATCGCGTAAATGCGGAGGTCGGTTGGCGCGGACAGGTGCCGCTCGATTTCGTGCTCGTGGATTTTCACCCGCTTCATCTCGACCGAGCGCAAGGCTTTGCCGAACGCCTCGCCAAACGTCCTGCCAATCGCCATCGTTTCCCCGGTGCTCTTCATCTGCGTGCCAATCACGCGGTTGCTCTCAGGGATTTTGTCAAAGGGCCATCGCGGTATCTTGACGACACAATAGTCGAGCGAGGGCTCAAACGCGGCAGGGGTGGTCTTGGTGACGGCATTTTTTATCTCATGCAACCCCATCCCGAGCGCGATTTTCGCAGCCACCCTGGCAATCGGGTAGCCTGTTGCCTTTGAGGCAAGCGCGGATGACCTTGAAAGGCGCGGGTTCACCTCAACCACGATGTACTTGCCGGTCTTCGGGTTGAGGGCGAACTGTATGTTGCATCCCCCCTCGATTTTCAGCGCCCGGATTATCTTTATGGCGGCCGAGCGGAGCATCTGGTGCTCGTCGTCCGAAAGCGTCTGCGAGGGTGCAACCACCACGCTCTCGCCAGTATGAACCCCCATGGGGTCGATGTTTTCCATGTTGCAAATAGTTATGCAGTTGTCATAGGCATCCCGCATCATCTCATACTCGAACTCGCCCCAGCCAAGGACCGACTCCTCCACAAGAATCTGGTGCGCGGGCGAGAGGGCGAAGCCGAGCTTAAGTAGCGCCTCGAACTCGCCCGCGTTCCTTGCAATCCCCCCGCCCGTGCCGCCAAGCGTGAATGCCGGGCGAAGTATGAGCGGGAACGGGTGTGATTTGGCGAACTCCCTCGCCTCCTCAAGCGTGCTTGCGGCAACGCTTTGCGGTATTGGCTCGCCGATTTTCTCCATGAGCGCCTTGAATTTCCCCCTATCCTCCGCAGCCTCGATTCCCTCGATGCCTGTGCCAAGAAGCTCGACGCCATATTTCCTAAGTATCCCCTTTTCGTGAAGCTCTACTGCGAGGTTGAGACCGGTTTGCCCGCCCATCGATGCGATTATTCCCTGCGGCCTCTCCTTCTCAATTATCCTCTCAAGAAAATCGACGCGAAGCGGCTCCACATAGACGACATCGGCAATGTCGGAATCAGTCTGTATTGTCGCAGGGTTGGAATTTGCCACCACGACTTTCACGCCTTCCGCGCGGATTGATGCGCACGCCTGCGAGCCGGAATAGTCGAACTCCGCGCTCTGCCCTATTACGATTGGCCCGCTCCCGATTACCAGCACTTTTCCAATATTTTTTCGTGGCAAACAAACACCTAAAGCATCTTCATGAACACATCGAAGAGGTATTTCGAGTCGCACGGGCCCGGATTCGCCTCAGGATGGTACTGCACCGCGAATATTGGTAGCCCCCTGTGCGCAATCCCCTCAACCGTGCCGTCGGTCAAATTCCGATGCGTCACCGAAAACTCCGCAGGAAGCGTCGCCTCGTCAACCGCGAAGCCATGGTTCTGCGTGGTGATGACAACGCGGTTCGCCCCGATGTCAAGCACCGGATGGTTGCCGCCACGGTGCCCGAACTTGAGCTTATATGTCTTTGCGCCGGCAGCCTGCGCAATAAGCTGGTTCCCAAGGCAGATGCCGAACATGGGCAAACCAAAAAGCTTCCCGATCTCGCAGCTCCCCCTTGCGAGGAGCGCAGGGTCGCCCGGGCCGTTTGAGACAAGAACCCCTTTTGGCGAGAACGACATCACTTCCTCGGCACTTGTCCCGAAGGGCACCACAACCACTTCCGCGCCTCTTGCGGCAAGCTCCCTCACGATTCCCGCCTTCACCCCGTAATCAATAAGCACGATTTTCTTGCCGCCCCTGTTCCCGTACGATGTTGCCCTGCCGACCGATACTTTCTCCGCGAAATTCACCTTCGAGTAGTCAAGCTCGCGTGCCATTGACAAAAGCCCCTCCAAATCCCTTGCTTCCCCATCTTCGTATACTTCGATTGCCGCAGGCATCACCCCCGCGTCCCTTATGCGCCGCACCAGGCTCCGCGTGTCAATGCCGCATATGCCGGGTATCCCCTCGTCTTCCATCCGTCTCTCAAGCGAGCCAGCCGCGCCCTCCCCGATTTCATGGTGCGGCAAGCGGCAAAGCTCCCTTATGCAATAGCCTTCGACCTGTATTGAGGGGCTTTCCGACCACTCTGGCCGCATGCCATAATTCCCAATGAGAGGGTAAGTAGAGACAAGAATCTGCCCTGCGTAGCTTGGGTCGGTGAGCGACTCCCCGTAGCCGGTCATGTTGGTGGTGAAGACGATTTCGCCGACCCTCCGTTCGGTTGCGCCAAAGCCTTTTCCGAAAAAGCGGGTCCCGTCAGACAAGACGACGATTGCCTTCTTTTCCTTTCCCACAGCGACCCAAGGCTATCTTATGCGCACAAAATGAATTTAAACCGGGCAGTCGCCACGAGGAAAAAACACAGGGATTCGCGCACACGCAACCCTTCCCGCTCCCACGAACGTTTCCCAACTTAAGGCTATTGCCTACTTTTTCCGCCCATTCTTCAAATTCTCCATGTGCCTTGCCACAGGTTCGAGATGGTGCGCCCCGTAGTCCTGCAGCACGTATATGAAGTAAAAGCCGACGCCTATGCCGGCGAGCATGAGCGGGATGGTGATCATCCTCCCGAAATAGGTGCGGGGCACCATGTCTCCGTAGCCGACCGTGGTTATCGTGGAGGTGGTGAAATATATGGTGTCAATCCAGTCCCAATGCTCGATAAAATGGTAGGCGATTATTGCCAAAACGTAAACGCACGCAAGAAGCAAGAGGGCATATAGCATTTTTTTCTTCACCCGTTCCCTTCGAATCTCGTCTAAATAATTCTCCTGCAGCTTTGCCATCTTGTCCACCTACTTCTTTATTTTCGAAATCGCAAGCGAATAAGCAGAGTAATAATTCTTGACAAGCCCCTTCCAGTCAAGATGCTTCATCATCAGCCTCGCATTCCTCTTTTCTCCAGCAAGCTTTGCCTGCGGCAGTCCATATATCCTCTCAAGCTCAATAGCAAGCTCATCGCATGACTGCTCGAAGCTTCTGCCAGCCATCCGGAGCACAGAAACGCCGCAGCCCTTCCTGTCCGCATACTTCTCAATGAACCTTCCAAAGCCGGTCATGTCTGAAGTTATCGCAATATCCTCATTCACCGCAGCCTCGACAGGCGTATAGCCGAACGGCTCGTACCTTGAGGGGAATACGCCAACATCTATCGCAGCCACAATGTCGTAGTAATTCAGGTTCATCAGCCCGTCATTCGGCTTCATGTAAGTCGGGTAGAAAATAACCTTCACAGGATTTTCCTCGCGGTTGTCAAGCCCTGCGGCAACACACGCATTTATTATCGCATCGTTCTGGTAGGTCAGGTCATAGCAGTTGATGTGCGGCTTCTCGCCATCCTTGTAAAAGCCACGCGCCATGTTTTCCAGGTCATGCCGCGCCCCTCCCGAAAGCCGCGACAGCACGTCCGGCAAATTAACATAAGGTACGCCCCGCGTTTCAGGAATCTCGTCAAGTATTTCGCGCATCTTGTCAAGAAGCAAATAGTTCTTTATGATGGATATCTTCGGCCCCTTAACCGAGCTTGGCGCGAATATGAACGCGAACACGCGCCTTGTCTTCCCCTCTGCCGCAGCCTTCTTTTTCTTGAGCTTCGCATTCAGCTTGCCAAGAGCGGCGATATAGAGGTCAAATCCCTTGTTTGAAAACTCATACCTTCCTGAAATATAGGTGAAAAGCGCGTCGTCATAGCGCTGCCCGTAGTAGCTGATGAAGCACGCCTCGAGGAACTGCTGGAGCTCGCGGCGCGCATAGTCCGAGAGGTCATGCCCCTTGTCCTTGCCCTCGCTTTCCATATCTATGCCGTTCACGGTGATGACATCTGGCTTCCTTCCAAGTATGTAGGCAACTTCCTCGCCCACGGTCTCGCTCACGGTTGTGAAAACCGTGCACTCGCGGGCAGCCGCAGCCTCAAGCTGGTGCTTGCCCTCCACCCTGTTGTTGTAGGCGACGTTGAGCGAGATTGGCGCACTGGCTTTCTTCGCCTCGGCGTAAACGTCCACTCCCGCAGCTGCAAGCGTCCTGCCAAGAACCGTTGCGTGCGTGGTGAAAACCGTCGCAAGATTGGGCCCCCTGATTTTGCAATACAAAAGCGCAGGTCCGGATATCCACTCATGGAACTGCACCGCGGTTTCCTTGCTGTCAAAAAGCCCTTCGTTGAAAAGCTTCTCAAGAAGCATGCCCACTCCCATGCCCCAAACGACATTCTCGGTAAAATCCCATGACTTTTCCATGAGCGAGTCTATGCCAAAGCTCTTCCAAAGCATGTATTTCGCGTAATTTGCCTGCGTGTCATACTGCCTGCCACGATTCTCGTCAACAAACTCAACCTTGCGCTCGCCGGCTTCGCGCGCGTCGACAAGGATTATCCTCGCGTCATGCCCGTACATCCACCTGCCAAACTTGCAGTGCACGCCCCCCTTTGCAAGCTCGGCAAATATTCCTGCAAGCTTCCCCTCTGGCTCCTCGAACTTGACATCCTCGGCGCATTTCTCGTCAAGCATGCCCACAAGAAGGTAATTTTCCCCGAATTTCTTGGCGAGTTCGCCTGACTTGCTCCGTATGACGGTATATATCCCGCCGATTTTCCTTCCAGCCTCTGACGAGACTTCGATAAGCGCACGAGGCGCGGTTGGTTTTCCTGCCATAGGGGGGCTTCTCGCCTGCGGTTTAAAAGTATTGCCCCGCTTTACCAAATTCTCGCATCCACCACTACCTGCACAACTGATTTCGAATAGGGGCGCACGACTCTCTTGAAAACAATCTCCCCGCGCCTTCCAGTTTCCAGCGCAGCCTCTTTCACCTGACCCTCAGCAGCCTCGAAAGGGTTTTTCGAATCGCCAAATGAATAGTAGTGCAGGATGCCCCTCTTCTTCATGCAGGGAATCACATTCGCCAAGAATCCCGAGGCATCTTTGGGGAGCGGCATCGCCGCCCGATCCGCCCATCCCGCGTATTTTCCCGGAAGCAATTTCCCAACATCCCCCTTCACGCACTCGACATTGCCGCACTTGTTCCTAGCAATGTTTTCCTCAAAGTACTTTGCAGCATCAGGATTAAGCTCAATGCCAACCACTTTCGCGCCCTTCTGCGCACAGCCCATTCTAATCGCAAAAGGCCCCACGCCAGCAAAAGGCACCAGCACTTTCTCCCCCGGCTTGACAAGCGAGCAAAGCCTTCCCCTCTCGGTGCCAAGCCGCGGCGAAAAATACGTTTTGTTCAAGTCAAGCTCGAAGCGGCAGCCTCCCTCGCGGTAAATAGTGCTTGTTCTCTTAGCCCCAGCAATCACTTTCACCGGGCGTATGCGGAATTCACCCGCAGTTCCGCCCGTCTTCTTTGCAACCACCTTCAAATTGTGGTGTATCTTCAAGACAGCCGAAGCAATGAGTTTCTCTTTGCCTTCCAGCTCGCCTGGAATCTCAAGAACGGCAATGTCCCCGACAATGTCAAATCCGCCGATGAGCGCATCCGCTTCCCGCTTAGTAAGCTTCCCCTCAAGCTCCAACGAAAGCGGCTTTCCGAATTCTTCCCTCTTCAAGAGTTTTTTCTGAACAGTGGCGAATTTCGTTTTGCCCCCCAGCTTCAATGGAAAGTAGACGAACTTTTCATCCCTGCCAGGCACGAACCCGCCGTCAAGCGCAGAAGCTTTCACTAGCGCCTGCCTTGTCTTTTCGGCTTCTTCCCGCTTTGCCCTTACGCATCGCACCAAGGGATGCACCTATGAAATGAGTATGCTCGGCTTTCCAGGCAGCGCGTTTTTCGCCTTTGGAGCGGAAGTTTCAGCTTCGCCGCAAACAACCACTTTCGCGCCCCCAAACTCCCCTTCAAGAAGCCTCATCGCGCTTTGCAGCGCCTCAAGCTCGAATTGCGCGCTTACGGTCTTGCCAAGCCCGCCAACATTCTTCATATAATTCATGAGCACTTTCGCAACTTCCGAAGAATGCGGCCTTATTTCCGCATCCGCCATCGCCGCCTTCATGGCAACATCAAACTTCCTCTCCTTGTCTGAAATCTTCCGAAGCTTCCTCTTCCAGTCAGCGGCAACGAACAGCTCAATGGAGGACGGCTTTTCCATCTTGACAAGCTTTAGTATCGCGCCAATGTCCTCCCTCACTTTCAGTATGTACTCTTCCGCCTCTTCAAGCTCCGAATCGATTTTCTTAGCATCCCCCTTGGGCATTTCGGCAATCGCGGCAAACCTGGCCTCCTTCACATAATGCTTCTTGCCAAGATTTTGCCACATTTCCTCCGCGGCATGCGGCATGAAAGGCGCGACAAGCGGCACCCAAATCTCGAAGAATTCCCGCAATTTCGGCTTTTTCGCCCGCTTCAAATACCACTGCAAGTCGTTGGTGGTGTTGTAAAGAAGCTCAAGCGACAGGTCGCGAAGCCTGAAAGATTCATACATTTCATGGGCGGCAAGCGCGCGCTTGTGTATCCTTGAGAGTATCCACCTGTCTGACAGGTCTTTTTCCCCATCGTCCTTGCCCGAAGCATACTTCTCCATCGTTGCCTGCATAAATCGCATCCTTGAAATCACGCCCTCGACAGCCGGCCTGTTGAAGTCCGTGTCCTGCGCAAGGTCTGCGCCCGAGACAACTGTGAACCGTATGGTGTCTGCTCCGAACTTCTCGATTGCCGCGCGAATCGGCATGATGTTGCCCATGCTCTTGCTCATCTTCTTGCCGTCCATGAGCACAAACCCGTTTGTTACAGTCTGCTTAGGCCAGTTCTCCTTGCCGAAAACCGCCACATGGTTGAACATGAAGAAAGTGAGGTGGTTGTGCACCAGGTCGGTTGCCGAATGCCGCGAGTCAAGCGGGTACCAGTAGGAAAACTCGCGCCGCATCCCGTCTACTTCTTTTGGCAAGCCCCTTCCATCTCCCTTGCCTAGGAAAACAAAGTCGAACAGCCTCTCGTCAAGCTCTTCCGGCTCCATCTTCATTGCAATATGCGAAACGGCATAGAACGCCATGTAGATGGTGGAGTCGGAGAGCGCCTCAATCATCTTCGTCTCGTCAAAAGGGAACCTCGTGCCAAGCCCTGACGAGCGCGTGCACGCCTTCTGCTTCAGCCAGTCAATGGTATACTCATACTCACGCCTCGTTTTCTCAGGCAATATGCTCATTTTCGCAAGGCATTCCTTCGCCCTTGCCTTCCATTTTTCATCTCCGTAATCGATGAACCACTGGTCCTTGACAATCCGAACACCAACCAACCCGCCAAATCTGCTATAGATTGGGCCGTTTGAAATCTCATAAAGGGGAATGGCAAGCCCCTTTTTGACGAGCGTTTCCTGCACTTTCACCTTGGCGTCAATTCCCCTCATGCCCGCAAACTCGCCGACCGCCATCACGCCAGTATGCGCTTCCTTTTTGTAAATTTCACCAGTTGCCTCCTCTGCTTTCGCATCATCCTGGTTGGCAATCTTCATTCTTTCGACGATTTCCTTTGCAGGGAAAGCGCCGAACCCCTCAAGTTTCAATACCTGCACAAGGGGCACCTTGCCCTCCAAGCCCGCATCGCGAAGCGCAAGATAGTCATAAGGCGCGTGCGCAGGCACTGACATGACAACTCCTGTGCCTGCCTTCGGGTCGACAAAGCCCGCCGGGAAAAGCGGAACTTCTTCGCCTGTCATCGGATTTTTCGCAGAGGCGCCCATCATCTCCTTTGCGCTTATCTCCTTTTCCGCAACAAGCGGCATCTGCATCAAAAGCTGCGGAAGCGCTTTTTTCGCAAGGTAGAATTTCCTCCCCTCGCAGTCAGCTTTCACATATTCCGCCTTCCCATTCACCCAAATGTTCGTAACACCGTAAACCGTCTCTGGGCGATAAGTGGAGCACACAAGAAAGCCGTCAAGATAGGGGAACAGCACACCGACCGTCTCCTCAATCTGCGGGTCGGCATCCCCCATCGTGTCATGCGCGCCAATCGCCGTCTGCCCGATCGGGCACCACGGCACAGGGTGCTCGCCCTTCTTTATGTAGCCTGCCTGCTGCAATTTTGCAAAATGCCACCTTATGAACTGGTTGAACTGCGCGTCATAGGAGTAGAATTTCCTTCTCCAGTCAATCGAATAGCCCATCTCCTTCATTCCCTGTTCAATCTCTCGTGAAAAGTAGGCGACAAGCTCCTTTGGGTCAGTGAGCTTTTCCGAAACGCTTTCAGGTATTCCATATATCTTGTCGAATATCTCAAGTATTTCCTTGTCCTTTTCCGCAATCCTCTTCGCCATTGCCAAAATAGGCGTGCCCGTGACATGAAATCCCATTGGAAAGAGCACGTTCTTCCCGTTCATTCTCATGTATCTTGCATAAATGTCAGTAGTGGTATAGGTTCTCCCATGCCCGATGTGCTGGGGCGAATTCGGGTAGGGAAAAGCGGCGGTAAGGTAGAACTTGCCCTCCTTATTGCCAGTAGCCGATGGCGAGTGCAATCCCGCCTTCTCCCATTGCGCTTGCCATTTTGCCTCGAAATCCGCCATGGCAGTTCCTCTTCTCAACAAAAAATATAAGCCAAGCGCCCCAAAGCCGACCTGATGGCGCCCGAAGGCATTGTTGCGGCATTCCTTGCAGGAGTTGCCTCTTTTCTTAGCCCCTGCTTTCTCCCGCTTGTGCCTGCGATGCTTGCCTACCTTGCGTCTCCCGCATCCTGCGCCCCGGGCGGCACAAAGACGGGCTTTTCCAGGAAAAACACCATCCTTTTCATAGCGGGCTTCACAATAGTATTCAGCCTTGTGGGGCTCGCCCTCAATACCGTCCTTTCGGGCATTGCGCCCGATGCCCGCAGCCTCATCTCAAAGGCAGGCGGGGCAATAGTGTTTCTCATTGGGCTTTCAATGCTAGGCGTATTGCAATTCGATTTCCTGCCGTGTATCCGGCTTTTCGGGCTGTCGATGCCGAAAAAGCCTTCAGAAGCGCCATTTCTTGCCGGCTGCGTGTTTGCCGCTGGCGCAGGGGGTTGCATGGGCGCAATACTTGGGGGAATCGCGGTCCTGTCGGCAGTGTCAGCTGCAAGCGCAGCCGTCCTGTTTTTCGCATACTCGCTTGGCCTTGCCTGCCCGCTTTTCCTTCTCTCCTTTCTTTCCAAGCCCCTAGCTTCAAAAATATGCCGTTCGATATCGGGCGAGGCTTACGAGCGAATAGTCGGGGCGATTCTTGCGCTATTCGGCTTCCTGGTTTTCATCGGATTTTTCGGCTGAGTTTCGCAGGGCGCCATCCAGAATCGCGTTTACTTCCCCGTTTGTTTTCATCCCGCATGACCGCTCGGTTTTGTTGAAGGCATCAACAGCAAAGCAGGGTGTTGCGTAAAAGCCGTATTTTGAAGCCTCCCCCTTGCAGTAGCGGATGTCATACGCCCTGACTTCAAGCCCCCTCTCCCGCGCCGACCGAACTAGCGCCTCTTCCAGCCCGCCGCAGTTAGGGCAGAAAGGCGACTGGAAATAGCTCACCGTCCCCGCATTCCCTAACAAATATACTCTCTCCGGGCAGGGCGCATGGCCAACCTCGCCGCTCGGCACCCCTGCTGCGAGAATGAGGCAGGCGAACGCCGAACCGTAAGAAAAAGCCTTCAAAGCGCCATCCAGCTTTTTGGAGAGCAGGAATATGCCTATGGATATTGCGAACATTCCCGCCATTGCCACATATGCGTTCCTTACAAGGTAGGGCAAAAGAATTGCCGTAAAAACCCCGAGCGCAGGCAGCGCAACCGACACGGCCTTTCCAACATCAATTTTCATGGCAATCACAGCCGCTTTCTTCTTGAAACCGCGGAAAGGAGTTTCCTGCCGCCATCCTTCACCAAATCGCCTGTTGCTCCAAGCCCGCTTTTTATTGCAATGCCGCCCCGCACACCGCCGGTCTCGACAATCTTCCTTGTGAAGTCCCAGCCATTGAACACCTGCTGCACCGCCCCTTGGGTGGGATAGACTGCAACCAGGTTGAATATGACCGCCCTCTCCTCGCTCTTGTTGTGTATTTCATCGCCGCTGTGCAGGCGGGGCGCAAAGAACAGGACCACGAGGAGCCTTGCCACTCCCGACAGCAGGAAAACGAGGAGTATTCCGTCAAAGCCAAAAAGCGACAGATGCGGAAAGCTCATCAGGAACCAGCCGCCTGCAAGCGCGCCTGCTGCAAAGAGCACACCGTTGAACGCATTGTATTTTGCGATGAACGCCGGGCGGAGCTCCCTGCCCACAAGCGAGAGCGCGTAATTGAAGGTAGAAAGGTCAAGCCCGGACCACACGAAGCCGGATGCCACCTGGAATAGCAGGAGCATCCCAAAGTCGCTTGAAAAAAGCCACATGAAGGGTATTGTCGTAGCGGCAAGCGAGGCTGCGATGAGCACGGTGCGGTTGCCGAAACGGTCAATCGCCTTGCCCCAGTAGGGGAATGCGACAATTTTCGTGAGCACGGACGCCGCTGTCATCACACCCAACATTCCCATGTCGAACTTGAGGCTGTTCATCATGTATGGCGTGAAGAAGGGCGCGGCGAACTGCACGGTGAAGGTGAACATGCCGATAAACGCGAGGAACGACAGCTCATTCTTGTGGGACGGCAGGAGGAAGAGGTGCTCGAAGCGTATCTCCTTGGCAAGCGCAGCCTCGTACCTCACATTGTCCGTGCGCAGGTGGCAGGATACGGTATAGAGCCTTGCAAGAAAAGCCACAAAGAAAAGCGCCGCAAAAGCCGCGCCCGCCGGGTAATGGAGCTCGAGGCTTCGCAGGGCAAAACCCGCGCCGAACACGGTGATGAAAAGCACGAGCTGCATGAGCCGGTTCCTCTTGGCGAAAAAGCCGGCGCGCTCGTTGTCGGGCACAATGTCTGATATCCAGCTGCTCCATGCCGGGTTTATAAGAAGCGTTGTGCCTGCGCCAAGCGTGAAAAAAGCGATGATGAGGGGAACCGAAAGCTCGCCAGGCCATAAAAGAAAAGCGATTACGGGCAGCCAGGAGAGCGCCTGCAGAAGCGAGCCTGCTGCGACCATCAGCTTCCTGTCGCGAAGAAGCCTGAGAAGCGAGAGCGAGAACGACTGGAGGATTGCTCCGAAAAGCTGCGGAAGAGCCGCCAATAAGCCGACATAGAAGTTGCCTGCGCCAAGTGAGATTATCGCAGCAGGCAAGAACGAGTCGCCGATGCCCGCCATCGCGGTATAGCCCATGCCGTCGGCTATCGACTGCTTCATAGAGCGCTCCCTTTGCCCGCGGTCAAGCCCGCAGTTTTCCCCTTCCATAGCCGGTCGCGCTCCACCGATACGAGCCATAACAATATAATGTTGCGCTCCGTTCAAAAGCCATGAAATTCGGCATGCCACATTCGTTCCAGGACGCGCTTTTGGAGGCGGGGATAGCGCTTGTGGCAATCGGCATCATCGCAATGCTCCTTATCTCGGGCGCCCCGCAGGCAGGCAGCCTCTACGAGTCGCTCTCACAAAGCGTTGCGCATGCGTTTGTCGCGCTCTTCTCCGGCATCCTTATCGGGGTGGGAATCACGCTTGTGGCAGACTGCTTCATACTCAACCTCAAAAGCCGCGCCCTGCGGGCAGCGTCGACATTAATCCCCGCTGTGCTTTTTGCAGGAATGGCAATATGGTCAATCGCAAGCCCGAAGACGGACTTCTGGCTCATCGCACTCTTCTTCTCCTCGCTTTCGGCGTCGGGCGCCTTCATCCTCACGGGAATCATCATTTCGCTTTCAGGCGCGGCAAAAAGCTTCCTCTCTTCAAGGTGAAAAAAGAAGAAGGAAAAAGAAAGGAACTGGCTAGAATTTCGGAATCAGCGGCGGCCGCTCATCGGTTGACAGGTTGTTGTACATCATCATGCCGGCCCACGCGCAAAGCCACGCGGTCGCGAACCCGTGGAGCCCCCTATGCCTTTTTCCCATCAGGAGCACGTAGAACCACTGTATGAGTACTGCAAGGCCCACGAACATGCCGATTATCACCATGCTTATGGCAACCAGCGTTCCCCAGACAAATCGGATGAAAAGCTCGGGGCGGCTTGCCTTTTCCGCATACTTCACTTCAACGCTCACTGTCTTCATGCAATCCCCCGCCGCAGAAGTCGGCAATCTGCATTCTCAGGCAGAGCTTATATCCGTTCGTCATTCATTCTCCGAACACCTTGATTATCACGCGCTTCCTCCGCTGCCCGTCGAATTCCCCGTAAAAAACCTTCTCCCACGGGCCCAAGTCAAGCACCCCGCCAGTAATCGGCAGCATCACCTGGTGGCCCATGGCAAGCCTTTTCAGGTGCGCATCCGCGTTCGTTTCGCCGGTTCGGTGGTGCTCATAATCGCTTTTCTCAGGCGCCACTTCCTCAAGCCACTTCAAAATGTCCTGCCACAAGCCGCTCTCATTGTCGTTCACGAAAACCGAGGAGGTGATGTGCATTGCGGAAACGAAGGCAAATCCCTCCTTCACGCCGGATTTCCTCACCGCCCGCTCAACCTCATCATGTATAGGAACGATTTCCTTCCTCTTTTTCGTGTCCATCCAAAGATACTCAGTATGGAATCTCATCTTCCCACCACTCAAAACCTCCATGATGCGCTTTATATCATTTCCCCCCCCTTTCAGATGCATGTTCGAGGGAGTAACATTGCTTTACATAGGGCAGGTGGCCGCGCTTTTCATAATCTCGGTATTTGTCGGAAAGGTGATAGGCCCAATAGTGGTGCGCATACTCGAATTTTTCGCAAGAAAGACGCAAAGCACGCTTGACGACCGCATACTCGAAGCGGTAAAGGTGCCGCTCGAGTCATTTTTCTTCATCGCAGTATTCTATTTCCTCCTTCACTCGTTCCCCGAGCTTGCAGAGGCTGCGAAGCTTCTTGACAGCTACACGTTCGCAATCCTCATACTAGTAGGCACCACCATGCTCTCCGAGGCGTCAGGCGCGTTCATCCGCTGGTACTATGAGGAAGGGCACAAGATACGCGGAGGGAAAATCGGGAAAGTGGAGATTGACCTCTCACTTCTTCCTCTTGTCCGCAAAGTGACCAAGCTCACCATCTATGCGGTCGGCTTCGTGCTCGCACTGTCAACTGTCGGCTTTGACATAACCGGGCTTCTTGCGATCTCAAGCGTGATCGGCATCATACTCGGCCTTGCCTCGCAGGAGACGCTCGCCAACATATTCGCAGGAATCGCGCTCCAGATGGACCGCCCCTATCAATACGGCGACTACATCCGCCTCCCTTCGGGCGACGTGGCGGTTGTGCAGAGAATCGGCATGCGTTCGACGCGGCTTGAGGACCTCCAGCACAACACCATGGTGGTCTCAAACTCCGAATTCGCAAAAATGAGGATAATCAACCTCTCGCTTCCGAACGACGCAAGCGTGATAGGGGTTTCTTCCGAGCTTCCTCATTCCACAGACTTCAAGGCTCTTGAGCGGGAGATAACTTCGGCGATACGTGCGGCAAAGCCCACTGGCTACCTTGCCCAGAAGGGCTCGACACTCACCGTCGATTCAGTAAGGCCTACAACAGTCGCCTTCACCTATTCCTTCTGGGTCTCAGGCTACTATAACGCTGCGCCTATAAGGGAAATAGTGAACGCAGAAATAATCAGGCACGCAAGGAAGATGAAAAAATAGCCAAATCTTTCTTGCGCGCTACAACACAGCGTGAAAAATCAACTACTTCTTCCCTATTTTCGCCAAATAGTCGGAATACGCCTTCGAGCATTTCACCCTTGCAGCAAGCTTCAAGTCGATTGCAGAAGGCGCAGCTATCCCTTTCGCATCAAACACCCGCTCGATTTCCTCCTTTTTCATGAGCTTATGCGACAGGACGACCCCCGCAATCGTCATTCGGCTTGAAAGCGACTCCTTCACGATTTCGGCAACCGCCTGGTAGCCAAGATAGGGGTTTAGCGCGGTTGCAAAGGCATAGCTTGATTCCAGATTCCGCCTGCACGCATCCAAGTCATACTCCATTCCCCTAAGGCAAAACCTATCAAGCATCCTCGCGGCGTGCGCAAGGCGTATGGTCGGCTCAATCGTGCTCTTTGCAACAAGCGGGGTGAGGAAATTAAGCTGCAATTGCCCCCCAGCGCAGCCAAGAACAACCGCGTAGTCGGCGGCAATCGCCTCCTTTGCAATCATCTCGACTGCCTCGGGTATTGAAGGGTTTATCTTCCCCGGCATTATTGACGAGCCGGGTTCGACTTCGGGAAGCACGATTTCCGCAATGCCTGCTTTCGGCCCCGACACAAGAAGCTTCAGGTCATCTGCGATTTTCACCAGGCTTACAGCAATTCCCCTCACGGTTGCCGAATAGAACAGCACAGCATTCAGCGTGGAGATGTGGAGCGGCTTGTTTTTCGAAGAAACAAGCTTCTCGCCGGTTATTTTTGAAAGCTCCTCAGCCGCTTCATCCGAAAACCTATGGTGCGCGGCAATCCCTGTGCCAAGCGCTGTGCCGCCAAGCGGTATTTCACAAAGCCCCTGCCTTGCCTGCCGGAGCCTCATAACATCCTCTTTCAGGGCATCCGACCACGCGCGGTTTTCCTGCGATATTGAGACGGGCACGGCGTCCTGCAAATGCGTCCTCCCAACCTTGAGCTTCCCCTCATACTTTTTCGCTTTCACATCGAGCGTTTTGCAGGCAGCAAGCACATCCCTCTCCAAGTCCGTTGAAAGCGAAAGAAGCGTTATCCTGATCGCAGTCGGCCCCAAATCGTTTGACGACTGCCCCATGTTCACGTCATTGTTGGGGTGCACGGGCGAGTAATCCCCCCTCTTCCCCCCAAGAAGCTCGTTCGCGCGGTTTGCCACGACCTCATTCACATTCATGTTGAAAGGCGTGCCTGCGCCAGCCTGGTAAAAATCAAGCGCAAGCTCCTCTGCCATATTTCCCGCCAAGAGCTCCCCGCAGGCTGTCACAATAGCATCAGCTTTCTTCCCCTCAAGAACGCCGCACTTCCCATTCGCCCTCGCAGCCGCAAGCTTCATTTTCACATACGCAGCATAGTACTCTTTCACGGCATCCTTTCCCTCAAACCTGAAGTTTTCCTTTGCCCGTGCGGTGAAAGGGCCGTAATAGGCATCGAGTGGAACCTCGACTTTTCCAATCGCATCTTTCTCTGTGCGGAATTTTCCCATCAGAACACCTATCCAATTCCAAGCTTGGCAAGCTCTTCTTCGATTTCCCTTGCACTCATCCTCAGCCTTGCGCCGCCTGACTTTTGCGCCTCAAGGGCGACTGCCGAAGCGACTTTCCCCACAACGCCTTTCTCAAACGGAAGCGGCAGTATCCTGTCTTTCGATACTTTTCCGGCGCTTTCCGCAAGAGCGTAAGACGCGGCAAGCTTCATCCCCTCGCTTATCCTCTGCGCGCGCACAAGAAGCGCGCCCCTGAAAATTCCCGGGAAGCCAAGCACGTTGTTCACCTGGTTCGGCAAATCAGAGCGCGCGGTGCCGAATACCGCAACACCCGCCCGCTTCGCTTCATCAGGCGCAATTTCCGGAATGGGGTTCGAAAGCGCGAAAACGATTGGCTTACCTGCCATCTTCCGCACTTCCTTCTCGCCAATTATGTTCGGTGCAGAAACGCCGATGAGCGCATCGGCGCCAACAAGCGCATCCGCCAGGCTCCCAGCCTTTTCGCTCCCGCATATTTTCGCAACCTCCCTCTTGTAAGGCGGAAGCTTTTCCGAGTCAACAAGTATCCCCGAGCTATCGCACACTGCCAAGTTGGAAAAGCCCGCGGCATGAAGGAGCTTCACAATTGCAATGCCTGCCGCGCCTGCTCCGGAAACAACAATCTTCGCATCCTTTCCCTTGCCCACGACTTTGAGCGCATTAACAAGCCCCGCAAGCGCAACAACCGCCGTGCCGTGCTGGTCGTCATGGAAAACCGGCATGTCCAGCCTTTCAATGAGCTTTCTTTCCACCTCAAAGCACTTCGGAGACTCGATATCCTCCAAATTTATCCCGCCAAAGGAAGGCGCAATGTTCTCAACCGCCTTCACGATTTCATCTTCTTTCTTGCAGGACAGGCAAATGGGAAAAGCATCCACTCCCCCAAACGCCTTGAACAGCACAGCCTTGCCTTCCATGACCGGGAGCGCGGCAAGCGGACCGATGTTCCCCAAGCCCAGCACCCTCGTGCCGTCTGAAACCACAGCAACGGTGTTCCACTTGCATGTCAAGTCATAAGCCGCGTCCGGGTTCTTCCCAACTTCCATGCAAACCGCCGCAACGCCTGGAGTATAGGCGAGCGAGAGCCCTTCCCTGTTCCCGCAGTCCACCTTGCTTGCCACCGCAAGTTTCCCGCGGTTTTTCCTGTGGAATGCAACCGATTCGACGCCAATGTCTTTGCCAGGCATGGCTACACCTTATTGAAAAGAAGCGAATACTCCTGCTCAAAGCCGCTGCCGGCAACGCGCGCCATTGACTGTGAAAACCACAGGGCAAGCTTGTCGTTCGACGTGCCCCACAAGCCGGACTTTGCGACAATATCCCGCACCTCTTCCCTCGAAATTTTCACTTTCTGCGCCGGGTCAAATATGTCCGACTGCGCGCACTTCACATAGGACTCGATTGCCATGAAAAGCGGTATGAGGCAGAACATCCTCACGCGAAGCGCCTTCTCGGGAAGCAGGAGGACATACTTCATCGCAGACTCCAGGTAGCGGCGGGCGTTTTTCACCTGCTCGTGCAGCACCTTCAGCGCGGCTTCGCGGTTTTCCCTCAGGCACAGGCTCTCGTAGCTCAGCTTGTACTTCGCAATAAGCTTTTTGGGCCAGTAGCGCCGGTTCTGCGCGATGTCGTGCGCGATGTCCCGGAGTATGTTCACCTTCTGAAGCGCCAAGCCAAAGTGCCTCGCGTACCTGCGGAGCTTCCTCTTAAGCTCCAGCGTAATTATTCCGTTGTAAAGGAGAAGGTCATTGAAAAGGTAGCCGATGACGCCAGCGACATAGTAGCTGTAGTTGTTCTGGTCGGCAAAAGTTTCAATCCCCTTTTTCTGGAAGCCGTACATTCCTTTCGCCATTGTCCTTCCGCGCTTGAGTATGCATTTTCTTACCTCGGCAGGCTGCGAATAGTAAGCGCGCACAACGGCATCGACGTTCTTCAAAAGCTCGGCTTCGTAGGTGCAGCTTATCTCAGCGCAAAGCCGTCCTTTGCATTCCGCCACTTTCCCGCAATCCATCCTGCGCGAGGAAAGCGCCCCGAGAAAAGCTCCGAAAATCTCCCCCTTGGCCGCAAGAGGGGCGGCGGAGTCCTCTACGGTGTCAATCACGCGGTAAATGAGATAGGAGAGCATCATCTGCTCATCGAGCGGCTTGGGAAGCACGCGTATGCACAAGGCGAAGCTGCGCGAGACTTTCGGCAGCATTTCCCAGCACTTTGAAACATCATCCATTTCCATCCCGCGCACTAGCAATAGCTTCAGCTTCCTTTTGCGCACATAATTTATTATGGTTTCCAATCGCATCCCCCACCATGGCGCAGATTCTCGTCAGGAAGGGCGACGGCGCGCTCGAGCCACTCGATTACGGGAAGGTGCGCCTGTCGCTTCGCAGGTCCGGCGCCTCGAATTCTCTCATAAGCGAGGTTCTCGACGAGCTTTCGCCAAGGCTTTACAACAACATGCCCACCTCGGAAATACACCGGCTCGCCTTCGAGGAGCTTTGCAAGCTTCGCCCCGGCGCTGCCGCCCGCTTCGGGCTCAAGCAGGCTCTTCTAAGGCTCGGCCCCGATGGCTATCCCTTCGAGACATTCATAGGCGCGCTTCTTAGGGGCAGGGGCTATTCCACGCTTCTTCGCCAGATAGTTCCTGGAAAATGCATCTCGCATGAAATAGATGTCGTTGCAACCCGCCCGAAAATCCCAGGGCATGAAGCCACAAAATGCATTGTCGAGTGCAAGTTCCACAATTCATCGCACCTCAAGTGCCATGTGCAGTCCGCGCTCTACTCCTGGGCGCGCTTCCTCGACGTGCACGGGCGCAACCCGGGCATAGACTCGGCATGGCTTGCGACAAACACCAAATTCTCAGGAGAGGTCATAACGTACGGCGACTGCGTGGGATTGAAGCTTCTCGGCTGGAGCTTTCCTTCTGACGAGGGCATACAGGTCCGGATAGAGGAGAACCGGCTTTACCCGATAACCGTTTTGCAAAGCCTTGACCACGGCACATTCTCCAGGCTCCATGCTTCGGGCATAATACTGGTCAAAGAGCTTCTTGATTTGCCCCAAGAGCGCTTCCGCGAGCTTCGCATTCCAGACAAGGAAGCCGAGCGGCTGAAAGGAGAGGCGAAAAGGATAATGTCGAGTAGGCAGTGAGAAACTAGAGCGCCTTTATCATCTTCACGACTATTTCCTTCATCCCAAATGAGGAATAAACGCGCCTTGCCCGGCTATTTTTCACGTTTGAAGTAAGCCCAAGCTGGCGCAAGCCCATTCTCTTCCCC
>Ga0209835_1000345_pt1 | contig 31664 bp, 34 predicted proteins | sample LakKivwa52mmetaG_FD_184138 | JGI IMG/M metagenome (GOLD analysis project Ga0209835, IMG submission 184138) | Anoxic lake water microbial communities from Lake Kivu, Rwanda to study Microbial Dark Matter (Phase II) - Lake Kivu water 52m metaG... | ecosystem: Environmental > Aquatic > Freshwater >... | reverse complement strand
TGAAAGAGACTGAATATAGATTTAATCATCGCCGTGATAACATTTACCTTGAGATACTTAAACTTTTACGTAATAAACCGCTTTAGCTTCCTAAGACCCATCCGAAATATCCACAACCTGCTCCTGTTATAATTTTCTTATGATGTGTGACCAAATCTAGGCTTAATGAATTATGACCATAATTGCTTATCGCTTGCAAGAAATTATCGCAGCTATTCAACGTGCACAAACGGCTAGCCCTTATCAGCAGCAGGTTCAATTAGTGGCTGTGAGCAAGGCGCAACCAGCCGATGCTATTCGCGCTGCTTATGCAGCTGGACAAAAGATATTTGGCGAGAACTATCTGCAAGAGGCGCTAGATAAACAGGCACAATTAACCGATCTCGACATTGAGTGGCACTTCATTGGTCCAATCCAGAGCAACAAAACACAACCCATCAGCCAGCATTTCAGCTGGGTGCATAGTGTAGACAGACTCAAAATCGCACAGCGACTAAATGATGCGCGGCCAGACAATCTACCGCCACTGCAAATCTGCCTGCAGCTAAATGTCAGTAATGAAGCCAGCAAAAGCGGTGTCGCGCCTGATGATGTTATGGCTTTGGCATCTCAAATTCAGCAATTGCCTAAACTTAAATTGCGCGGCTTGATGGCGATTCCTGCACCCAGCCAGAATGAAGCGCAGCAAACGGCACAATTCAAACAGGTGCGGCAATGCTATGATGCGCTAGTGGCAGAGGGCTTCCAATTGGATACACTCTCTATCGGCATGTCTGATGACTTTCAGGCAGCGATCGCGCAAGGCGCAACTTTTGTACGCATAGGCTCAGCACTGTTCGGCGCCAGACCTGCAAAAGTAATTCATTAACTGTACAGGAATAGCTTTACATGAATATTTATTTTATTGGCGGCGGCAATATGGCGCGCGCCATTATTGGCGGATTAAAACGAAACGCTTTTGATATGCGTGCGATTACAGTGCTAGAACCGGATTCCGATAAACGTCATGCCCTCAATCACGAATTAGGCGTTAACACTACCGATAACTATCTTAATTTTAATCTGGCAGATGTCATCGTATTGGCGGTCAAACCTCAGCAATTAAAAGAAGTGTGCGCCAGTTTACAACCTCACCTAGATCAATATCTGGGCAAGCAGCTGCTGGTATCAATCGCCGCAGGGGTAAGAAGCAAGGATATCGCACGCTGGCTGGCAGGCTATCCATCCATCGTACGCGTCATGCCTAACACTCCTGCGCAAATTGGCGCCGGCATCTCTGCGCTTTATGCGCTGCCCGCAGTGAATGATGAACAGCGCCAGCAAGCCAGCATGATTCTTGAAGCTGTGGGTAAAGTGTTATGGCTGGATGACGAAAAACAAATGGACGCTGTCACCGCTATCTCAGGTAGCGGGCCTGCCTATGTGTTTTATCTAATTGAAGCCCTGCAGGAAGCAGGTGCAGCATTGGGCTTAAAACCCGAGGCTGCACGCTTGCTGGCTTTGGAAACTTTTGCCGGTGCAAGCTTGCTTGCGACTCAAAGCGATGCTGACGTCAAAACCTTACGTGCCCAAGTCACTTCTAAAGGCGGCACCACCGAACAGGGCATTCTGACGCTCGAAAATAGGCTCATTAAGGAAATTATGCGCGAGGCCACCAAAGCAGCGGCAGATAAATCAGTCTTGCTCGGTGATCAACTGGGTCAAAGTCAATAAAGGAGAACAATCAGGCAACTGATTGTCTTTGAAATATCATGCTCAACAACATTTTGTTATTTTTGCTAGAAGTCATTTTCAGCCTGATGACGTTTGCGTTTCTGCTGCGATTTTATTTTCAGCTCACAAGAGCCTCGTTTCAAAATCCATTTGCACAGTTAGTGGTCACACTCACCAATTTTGCGGTCACCCCGCTGCGTCGCGTGCTGCCTGGTCTGGGAAAATTAGATTTATCCACCCTGCTGCTGGCTTACACAACCCAGCTGCTTCTGCACTTTTTTAGCTTGCTGTTAAAAGGGTTTCCGCTGTTTGTTGCAGGCGCTCAGGTATGGTCGGTGCTACTGGGAATTGCATTGCTTGGCGTTATCAGCGCGAGCATTTCAATTTTTCTATATGCAGTGCTAATCCAAGCTGTACTGAGCTGGGTGAACCCGCACACGCCGATAGCGCCAAGCTTGAATAGCCTGACCTATCCGGTATTGCGTCTGTTGAGAAAATATATTCCGCCTGCCGGTCAATTTGATTTAAGTCCGCTAGTATTTATTATTCTTGCGCAACTAGTACTCACCACCATACTGCTGCCGCTGGAAAATATGTTGCTAGCAAGCTTGTAACTAACTTACATTAGAATGATGTCAAAAGATTCCTGGCTATAGCTGGCATCAGCTTGCAAAGAGATGGGTTTACGTATGAAATCAGACAGATTAGCCAGACTCTGTGATTCTTCATCCAGCAGCATATCAATCACTTTGGGTGCTGCCAGCACGCGTAGTTCACGCGCATTAAACTGGCGCGCTTCACGCAACAGCTCGCGCAAAATTTCGTAGCACACAGTCTGCGCGGTTTTCAACTCACCTCGACCTTGGCAGGCTGCACATGGCTCACACAGGATATGTGCCAAGCTTTCGCGGGTACGTTTGCGCGTCATTTCCACCAAGCCCAGTGGCGTAAAGCCATTCACACCAGTGCGTGCGCGATCTTTAGCCACTGCCTTCTGCAGCTCTTCCAACACCGCCTCGCGCTGCGCATCTTCATCCATATCAATAAAGTCGATAATGATGATGCCGCCCAAATTACGCAGTCTGAGCTGACGTGCAATCGATTGCGCCGCTTCTAGATTGGTCTTGAAAATGGTATCGGATAAATTTTTGCCACTGACAAAACTGCCGGTATTCACATCTACAGTCGTCAAGGCTTCCGTCTGGTCGAAAATTAGATAACCGCCTGATTTCAATTCCACCTTACGCGACATTGCTTTTTCAATTTCATGTTCAATATTGTAAAGGTCAAACAAAGGGCGTTCACCCTGATAATGCACCAGCTTATCCAGCGCAGTAATAGCGTATAAATTGGCAAACTCCACTAACTTTTGATAGGTTTCGCCAGAGTCTACACGTACCACTTCTGTGTCGGCACACATGACGTCGCGTAGCACGCGCATCGGCAAATTCAAATCCTGAAATATCAGTGTGCGTTCCGGAACTGTTAAGCTTTTTTCCTTGATGTGTTTCCAAGTTTTGGTAAGGTAATCAATATCTGCGAGCAGCTCATCATCCGTTGCCGCCTCCGACATAGTGCGAATAATGTAGCCACCCTGGTGTGACTCTGGCAGCAAACCCAGCAAACGCGCTTTCAATTGCTCACGCTCGATTTCATCTTCAATGCGCTGTGAAACGCCAATATGATCCTGCTGCGGCAGATACACCAAAAAACGACCAGCGATACTGATTTGGGTAGTCAGACGGGCGCCCTTAGTACCAATAGGCTCTTTAATCACCTGCACCATCACCGTTTGACCCTCGTGCAGCACTTCCTGAATCGGCCGCGGCGACTCTAAACCACCGCACTCCAGCACATCCGCTGCATGCAAAAATGCAGCACGCTGCAACCCCACTTCCACAAAAGCGGATTGCATACCAGGTAACACCCTACACACCACGCCGCGATAAACGTTGCCTACCAATCCCAATGACGAGCTGCGCTCAATCTGTAGTTCTTGCACAACGCCATTTTCCATCATCGCAATGCGCGTTTCCTGCGGCGTGACATTAATTAATATTTCTTCACTCAATTTAAGCTCTCAATACACATTTTTTGTTATTTTGCATCCACTCAAATCTGAATGATCTGATGCTGCCTCAGCAATGCAGCCGTCTCAAAAATGGGCAGACCCATCACGCCGCTGTAACTGCCTTCAATTCTTTTAATCCAAGCGCTCGCCAAGCCTTGTATGCCATAGCTGCCGGCCTTATCTCTGTGCTCGCCTGAAGCAATATAATGTTCAATTTGCTGCGCCGATAGTGGCATCATTTCCACACTGGTACTGGACAAAACAACTTCCGTTTTGTTCTGATAAGCCAGCGCTACCGCGGTATGAACCAGATGCACACTTCCGGCAAGACGGGCTAACATATTGCGCGCGTCATTGTCATTTTCGGGCTTGCCCAGCACCTGCCCATTGAGTTCCACAGTGGTATCTGCCGCCAGTATCGGATGCCCGGCCTGAAACCTCGCTATTTTATCTAAACAGGCCAGCGCTTTTTCTTCAGCTAGGCGACACACATAAGCTACCGGTAATTCGTTCATATGCTGCGTTTCATCGATGTCAGCAGGATAAGTAACACAGGCAAGGCCAATCTGTTTAAGCAGTTCAACACGTCTTGGACTGCGCGAAGCAAGGATGATGGTCGGGGTTTGTGGAAAATGGTTACGCATAACGGCACTTTAATTTACTATTTCGAATTAGACAAAGCTTAAATGCATTTGCAAGCACAAAAAAGGAACACCATGACTGACTGGCCAAATTTACTCAAAATCGGTATTGCATTGTTTGCCATCGTCAACCCGATAGGCAGTGTGCCCATTTTCATGAGCGCCACCAGCGGCTGGAAAAATGCTGAGCGTGCCCAAACTGCTAAAACTGTTGCCATCACCGTATTTATTGTGCTGACACTGGCGGCCTTTATCGGTGACCAGATTCTAGATTTTTTTGGGGTTTCCATCCCCTCTTTTCAGGTCGGTGGGGGCATTCTTATTATGCTGATTGCCATCTCAATGATGCATGCCAAACAGAGTGCCGCACATCAGACCGCCGAGGAGCGGCAGACGCTAGCTGAAAAAGAAGTAATTGCGATTGTACCGCTCAGCATTCCGTTGCTTGCAGGCCCTGGCGCCATCAGTAATATGATTATTGCCGCACAGCAAAACAGCAGTTTTTATGGTCATCTGTCTTTAATTATTCCTATCTTTGTCGTATGTGCAATTATATGGGTGGTACTGAAATTGGCTGTAGTGATTGCCAACAAGCTGGGGACAATCGGTATTAATATCGTCACCCGCATCATGGGTCTGATTTTAGCGGCAATGGCGGTTGAATTTATTGCACATGGATTGAGCGGTCTCTTTCCAAAACTATTCGCTTAAATGCTGATATAAAAATCCGACAACGCGAAGCCTCATGCATCGGGTAAAATAACAATAATTTTTAAAAAGATACTCCACTATGCAATGGAAGCCCCACGCCACGGTTGCGGCAATAGTTGAACAAGACGGCAAGTTTTTACTCGTAGAAGAAGAAACCGACCGCGGCCATCGCTTCAACCAGCCTGCAGGGCATTTAGAAGACAACGAATCATTGCTGGACGCCGTGATACGTGAAACTCTGGAAGAAACCGCTTACCGATTTGAACCTACTGCGCTGCTGGGCATTTATCATTGGAAACATGAGCACAACGACACTACTTATCTGCGCTTTGCCTACATAGGCCATGTAAGCCAGCATCAACCTCAGCAAAAACTGGACGATGGCATTATTCGCAGCGTCTGGATGTCAGTAGATGAAATTCGTGCCAATGCCAATCTGATGCGCAGCCCGCAAGTTTTAATATGTATTGAAGATTATTTAAATGGACGCCGTTACCCGCTCAGCGTAGTAACGCATCTATAACTCTATAAGAATTAAACAAAGTGAACTTAAACCAAGCACAGAAAAAGAAAGTTGTCGTCGGATTGTCCGGCGGCGTAGATTCCTCCGTCACCGCATTGCTGTTGAAACAGCAAGGCTATGAAGTCACCGGTTTATTCATGAAAAACTGGGAAGATGACGACACCGATGAATACTGCTCCAGCAAACAAGATTTAATTGACGCAGTCTCAGTGGCTGACAAAATCGGCATTGATATTGAAGCGGTTAATTTCAGCAAGGAATATAAAGACCGCGTATTTGCCAACTTTCTAAGTGAATATCAAGCAGGACGCACGCCTAACCCTGACATTCTGTGTAACGCCGAAATCAAGTTCAAGGCCTTTCTAGACCATGCTATGGACATGGGCGCAGATTTAATTGCCACCGGCCATTACGCCAAAGTGCGCGAAAACCCGCTACAGCCTGGTCAGTTTCAACTGCTTAAGGCTGATGATGGCAGCAAAGACCAGAGCTACTTTCTGTATCGCCTCAATCAGGCACAATTGTCAAAAACACTCTTCCCGCTAGGCAGTTATTTAAAGCGTGAAGTGCGCGAAATCGCTCGCAGTGCGGGGTTGATTAACGCTGAAAAGAAAGACTCTACCGGCATTTGTTTTATTGGCGAACGCCCATTTCAAGAGTTCCTGAGCCGTTACCTGCCACGCGAACCGGGTGACATGAAAACACCCGAAGGCAAATTAGTGGGTCGTCATGAAGGATTAATGTATTACACGCTGGGGCAGCGCCAAGGCTTAAAAATTGGCGGCAGTCGCGACAGCAACGGTGAACCTTGGTTTGTTGCAGCTAAGGATATGGCCAAAAACGAGCTCATCGTAGTACAAGGGCATGAGCACCCCTTGCTTTTGAATGATGGCTTAACAGCTGGCCAGCTGCATTGGATCAGCGAACAAGAGCCAATAACCAATTGGGTATATGCTGCAAAAACACGCTATCGCCAACCAGATGCGCCCTGCGAAATTGATGCTGTGAACACGGAAGAGGTGACGATTAAATTCGGCCAAAAACAATGGGCGATTACGCCCGGCCAATCTGCAGTAGTATATGAAAGTAATGTATGTTTGGGCGGCGGTATTATTACCGGTGCCATTTAAGAGAAACCGCTACTTAGCTGAGGTCAACCATGGCTTATATTCTGAAGAATGCTCAAGGCGAGGTGATTGCTGCGAGCGCCAGTGAAAACCCCGGTGACGGCTGGGAATATGTAGGAAACGATGCCAAGATTTATTTGGAGTATCTGGAAGACGCACTGATAAAATCACATTCCTTCCGTGAAAGTGACATTCAACTGGCACGCGTTCTGGAAGATTTGATTAACTTGCTGATAGACCGCAACTTAATTCGCTTTACTGATTTTCCTGAAGCGGCGCAGCGCAGACTTAACGAAAGACAATCCATGCGCAAGAACACCCAGCTTTCTGATTTGCTGGATGACACTAACGAAACAGTCTAGCTTTTTAAGATTTGATTATTTGCAGTATCTAATTGCCAAGCCGCCTAATTGGCCTGCGGCATGGTATCAACAAATGACTGACGCTTCAGTAAGATTGTCTGCAGCCTGTCTAAATTAGGATACGCTTCAGCGATATTGATAATTTGACTAAAGCGCAGATTCACGTAGCCCAGCATACATCCGACCGCAATGTCCGCCAGGCTGAACGCATCACCTACACACCAGCGGTTCTGACCTAAATCATTGTTCAGCACATGCAAGCCACGGGTCACTTTTTCCATTTGCCTGCTAATGAAACTAGCGTCTTGCATAGGTTCGGATTTGCGCTGTTCCAGCATCACTGCCACCGCCGCGTCGCACACGCCATCGGCCAAAGCTTCCCAGCGTCGAACCGCAGACTTGGCACTGTTATCTTTCGGAATCAGGTGCGCTAGAGGCGTGCGGTTACCTAGGTATTCGGCAATGACTCTTGAGTCATAGAGACTTTCATCATCAGCTAGAATCAACACCGGTACTTTGCCCAAAGGATTGTAATGCTTCACCGGGCAGTCAGGGTCACTTAGCACAACTTCTTGCAGCTTGATGTCGATATGTTTTTCAGCAGCAACGATGCGCACTTTTCTGGCATATGGACTGTTGACCGTATATAAAAGCTTCATAATGTTAACTTCAGACTCGAATGTGTAATGAAAGATGTGAAATGTTTGTTAGCATTATAATTCAATCTCTGCCATGCTCATGAAAAACTAATGACACAATTTACGCAAGTTTATCCTGTGAATTCTCCTGCTTTTGCAACCTTGGTGAATGCACAAGTACAGGCTGCACTGCAAGAAGATATCGGCAGTGGAGATCTTACCGCGTTACTGATTCCAGAAAATCAAACCGCACAGGCTTCAATTCTAACGCGTGAGCCTGCCATCATTTGCGGCCAGCCTTGGGCAAACGCTTGTTTTAACCTCGTTAATAAGCAGGTCAAAATCGAATGGCTGGTAAATGAAGGTGCTAGCGTTGAGGCAAACCAAACGCTGTGCAAAATCTCTGGCCCAGCTCGAGCATTGCTCAGTGCCGAGCGCTGCGCGCTTAATTTTTTACAGACTCTATCTTCCACCGCCACTGAAACACGCCGATATGTAGATAGGGTTGCGGGAACTGGCGCCCAAATTCTGGATACGCGCAAAACCATTCCGCAGCTGAGACTGGCACAAAAATATGCGGTCAGTGTAGGCGGCGGCTATAACCAACGTCTAGCTTTATACGATGGCATATTAATCAAGGAAAATCACATCGCTGCAGCAGGCGGTATTCAACAAGTAATGCAACAGGCCTTGCTGCTTGCTACTGAAAAAAGCATCCAGATTGAAGTTGAAAATCTGGCGCAATTATCCGAAGCCCTTGCGGCAGGTGCCTCCAGCATACTGCTGGACAATTTCAGCAATCACCAACTACGCGAAGCGGTCAACCTAAATCACGCTACTGGTAAAAAAGCACTGCTGGAAGCATCAGGCAATATCAACCTGAGCAATGTGCGCGAAGTTGCAGAAACTGGCGTAGATCGCATCTCGATCGGTGCACTGACTAAAAACATCAAGGCACTGGATCTATCTATGCGCATCAGCGATCAAGCGTACTAATATACTTTTATGAGTAAAGCCCAAACCTTGAAAATTAATGGCCGCATCACTCTGGCAAACGCACTACGCCTGCTGATTGAAGATGGTGTGCTGGATAAAACTCAGGCGGAAAAGCTCTATAAAGACCGAAAACTTGACAGCTCGAATCTGCATCCGCTGGTAGTGATTGGCGAGCAGAAATGGAAAAACCTCAAATCTCCCAACAATATACTCACGGTTGAATGGCTCAGCCAATGGCTGGCCATTCAATCTGGACTTGATTATTACACCATAGACCCACTCAAGCTGGATGTTGGCGACGCTGCACAAATCATCTCAAAAAGTTTTGCCGAGCGCCTGAAAATCATGCCGATTTCCGTCAAAAACGGGGAAGCCATCATCGCTACTTCAGAACCCTTCAATACAGATTGGGTACTGGATTTAGAGCGCGTTCTCAAAATGAAAATCAAGCTGGTGATGGCAAACCCATTAGAACTCAGCCGCTATCTTCCGGAAATGTATAACCTGGCCAATTCCATGCATGCCGCCAATTTAGCCAAGGTTGGGCAAATTGTTGGCGTACAGAATTTTGAGCAGTTGGTGGAGCTGGATCGTGACAAAAATCTGGATGCCAACGAACAGCATGTGATCAGCATAGTAGACTGGCTATTCAAATATGCTTTTGAACAGCGCGCCAGCGACATTCACCTCGAGCCCAGACGTAATATGGGCATCATGCGCTTCCGCATTGATGGTGTGCTGCACCAAGTCTACCAACTGCCGCACAATATTATGAATGCAATTACCAGCCGTATTAAACTGCTGGGGCGCATGGACATGGTAGAGAAACGTCGCCCTCAGGATGGCCGCATAAAAACACTTAGTGCCGAAGGCGCTGAAGTGGAACTTAGACTATCAACTATGCCGACCGCATTTGGCGAAAAGCTGGTAATGCGAATTTTCTCACCGGATATTTCAAGCAAAGATTTTATTTCGCTCGGCTTCTCTGCCGCTCAGGCACAGCAATGGCAGCGCTGGACACAGTCAGCGAATGGCATCATCTTAGTCACAGGCCCTACCGGTTCCGGTAAAACGACCACACTTTACTCAACTTTACGACTGCTCGCCACACCTGAAGTGAACGTATGCACGGTTGAAGACCCCATTGAAATGGTCGAACCTGCATTCAATCAGATGCAAGTCCAACACAATTTAGGCTTGGGTTTTGCAGAAGGCATACGCACGCTGATGCGCCAAGACCCGGACATTATCATGGTGGGTGAGGTACGCGACCTGGAAACTGCGGAAATGACCATACAAGCCGCGCTCACAGGACACTTAGTCTTATCGACTCTGCACACGAATGACGCTCCATCTGCAGTGACGCGCTTACTGGATCTGGGAGTGCCGTATTACCTGATTAACTCAACCATTGTTGGCATTATGGCACAGCGACTGGTGAGAACCTTATGCGCTAGCTGTAAAACTGAAGCGCCAATTTCTCAACAAACTTGGGATAAACTGGTAGGAGATTATCCTATGGAAAAACCCACGCATATTTACCGCGCTGTGGGTTGTCTGGAATGCAGAAATACCGGGTTTAATGGGCGCAGCGGAATTTATGAAATGATGAGCATGAGCCCAGCCTTAAGAAGTTGTATCAGCGCGGACACTAATCTTGAACAGCTGACCAAAATCGCGCGTATTGAAGGCATGCAGGCATTGATCATTAATGGTGCAGAAAAAGTAGCTGCAGGTCTCACCACCATAGAAGAACTGCTCAAAGTTGCCCCGCCGCTCAAGGACATTTAAAACCTTTTAAATGTTGTGGCTTTACAATAAGTTAGCAAATTAAAAAACCCTTAGCTAAACTGCATTAATGCTGCACTTTTGCGCCAGTTTATTCTTGACCAAATGCCCTCAAACAGTTATCGTGTAGGGTTACCAAATAAATTATTTAAAATCAAAAAGATTTATGGCAGAGACATCTCATTCGCATCAAAACTCCAATCAACTTACGGGGGCAGAAATCGTCATCCGTTGCTTGGAAGAAGAAAAAGTAAAATTTGTGTTCGGCTATCCAGGCGGTGCAGTTTTACATATTTACGATGCCATTTACAAACAGGATCACTTCAAACACATTTTGGTGCGTCATGAACAAGCAGCGGTTCATGCAGCTGATGCCTTCTCTCGCGCAACAGGTGAAGTAGGTGTTGCCCTTGTGACTTCTGGCCCTGGGGCAACCAACGCCATCACCGGCATCGCCACTGCCTACATGGACTCTATTCCTATGGTCGTTATCAGCGGCCAAGTTCCCGTTGCCGCGATTGGCCTGGATGCGTTCCAAGAAGTGGACATGGTAGGTGTTACACGACCATGCGTAAAACATAACTTCCTGGTGAAAGATGTGAAAGACATCGCATCCACCATGAAAAAAGCTTTCCACATTGCAAGAACCGGCCGTCCTGGCCCGGTTGTGGTAGATATCCCCAAAGACATCACTGCCAATGTCACTGAATTTATCTACCCGAGCACTGTTGAAATGCGCTCTTACACTCCTATCACCAAAGGTCATAGCGGTCAGATTAAAAAAGCAGTTAAGTTGCTGCTTGAGGCTGAGCGCCCAATGGTTTACACCGGTGGCGGTGTGGTGTTGGGTGATGCAGCTGAACATTTAATTCAGCTGGTGCGTGCGCTAGGCTTGCCAGTAACCAACACCTTAATGGGTTTAGGCGGTTATCCATCTACGGACAAACAATTCCTTGGCATGCTGGGCATGCACGGCACCTATGAAGCCAACATGGCAATGCAGGAATGTGATGTGCTGCTGGCCGTGGGTGCGCGGTTTGATGACCGCGTGATTGGTAATCCTGACCATTTTTACAGAAAAGCGCGCACGATTATCCACGTGGATATCGATCCATCCTCCATCTCGAAGCGCGTAAAAGTGCACGTGCCGATTGTAGGCGATGTAAAGTCTGTGCTGGCAGAAATGAATGATCTGATAGCGCAGGAAAAACCGGCACAATCACCGGCATTGAAAGCCTGGTGGAGCCAGATTGAAGCTTGGCGCAGCAAATTATGCCTGAGTTATAACAACAATAATGGCCTGATTAAGCCACAGTACGTGATTGAGAAGCTGTGGGAAGTGACCAAAGGCGAAGCCTACGTGACTTCGGACGTTGGTCAGCATCAGATGTGGGCAGCGCAATATTATAAATTTGATCAGCCACGTCGCTGGATTAATTCAGGCGGCTTAGGCACGATGGGCGTTGGCTTGCCCTATGCCATGGGCTGTCAGTTTGCAGACCCAACTGCGCAAGTTGCATGTGTAACAGGCGAAGGCAGCATCCAAATGAATATTCAGGAGCTTTCCACCTGTAAGCAGTACCATTTGCCGATTAAAGTAATTCTGCTGAACAACCGCTATTTAGGCATGGTGCGTCAATGGCAGGAATTCTTCTACGAAAACCGCTATTCAGAATCCTACATGGACAGCCTGCCGGACTTTGTGAAGCTTGCTGAATCTTATGGGCATGTTGGCATGCGTATTGAAAAACCTGAAGATGTAGAAGGTGCCCTGAAAGAAGCCTTTGATATGAAATCACGCTTTGTATTTATGGATTTTATTACTGACCAAAAAGAAAATGTATTCCCGATGATTCCAAACGGTAAGGGTTTATCTGAAATGATTCTAGCGAATCAGATTGGCGCGGAGGAACTATAAATGCGTCACATTATTTCACTGCTAATGGAAAATGAAGCGGGTGCATTGTCACGTGTAGCTGGTCTGTTCTCAGCCCGTGGCTACAACATTGAATCACTCACCGTTGCACCTACCGAAGATGAAACGCTGTCTCGTATGACCATCGTTACTTCAGGCTCGGATGATGTGATTGAGCAAATTATCAAGCAGTTAAACAAACTGGTGGATGTGGTTAAAGTGCTTGATTTAAATGACGGTAAATTTATTGAGCGTGAACTAATGCTGGTGAAAGTAAAAGCCACCGGTAATTTCCGCGAAGAAATGAAACGTATGTGTGACATTTTCCGCGGCCGCATTATCGACGTTGCCGACGGCACATTCACCATCGAACTCACGGGCTCCGGTCACAAACTGGATGCCTTTATCGAAGGGCTGGATAAAGCAGCCATTCTGGAAACCGTGCGCACCGGCGCATCTGGTATCGGACGGGGCGATAGGATTTTAAAAGTTTAGTAATTTGGTGAAACGCGAAATGCGAAACGTGAAATGTAAACGCCCGTGTGGTGTGCTTTAACTCATTTCACTTTTCACTTTTCACTTTTCACTTTTGAAAATACCATTTGGAGCAATTATGAAAGTTTATTACGACAAAGACGCTGACCTTGGTTTAATCAAAGGTAAAAAAGTAACCATCGTTGGTTATGGTTCACAAGGTCATGCCCATGCGGCCAACCTGAAAGACAGCGGCGTAGATGTGACCATTGGCCTGCGTAAAGGCGGCAGCTCATGGGCTAAAGCAGTTGCAGCCGGCCACAACGTTCTGGAAATCGCAGCAGCGACCAAACAAGCGGATGTAGTGATGCTGTTACTGCCTGACGAAACCATGCCGGAAATTTTCCACGCTGAAGTGGCGGCCAACTTGAAACAAGGTGCAGCTTTGGCTTTTGCACATGGCTTCAATATTCACTACAACCAAATCACTCCACGTGTTGATTTGGATGTGATCATGATTGCACCAAAAGGCCCAGGCCACACTGTGCGTTCAGAATACCTCAAAGGCGGCGGCGTACCTTCACTGATCGCGGTGTATCAAGACAAATCAGGTAAAGCGAAAGATATCGCATTGTCATACGCAGCTGCCAACGGCGGCACTAAAGGTGGCGTGATTGAAACTGACTTCCGTGAAGAAACAGAAACTGATTTGTTCGGTGAACAAGCGGTTCTGTGCGGTGGTGCAGTTGAACTGGTGAAAGCTGGCTTTGAAACACTGGTTGAGGCTGGTTATGCACCTGAAATGGCTTATTTCGAGTGTCTGCACGAACTGAAACTGATTGTGGATTTGATGTATGAAGGCGGCATTGCCAACATGAACTACTCTATCTCCAACAATGCTGAATACGGTGAATACGTGACTGGCCCTAAAGTCATTAACGATGAGTCACGCTACGCGATGCAAGAATGTCTGGCTAACATTCAAAACGGTGAATATGCAAAACGCTTCATTCTGGAAGGTCGCACCAACTATCCAGAAATGACTGCGCGCCGTCGTTTGAATGCTGCGCACCCCATTGAACAAGTGGGCGGCCAGCTGCGTGCGATGATGCCTTGGATTGCGAAAAACAAATTAGTTGATCAATCTAAGAATTAATCTTTAATGCTAATCGAATGATTAGTAATTAAATCCAATAGGGCAAAACGTAATGCGTTTTGCCCTATTTTTATTGCAGCAACCCTATAATCTTAATCTTATGAAAAATCGTCTGAAAGTCATACCACAATACCTTATTCCAAAACAAGCGCTGACCATGTTGGCAGGCAAACTTGCGCACTGGCCAGGAGGCACTATAACCACTCGATTCATTGAATGGTTTGTGAAACGTTATCAAGTCAATATGGCAGAGGCAGCCAACCCCGATATCGCAAGCTACAAAACCTTTAACGAATTTTTTACACGGCCGCTGCGCGTAGATGCAAGGCCAACTACGAAAGCTGCGTTTATCTGCCCTGTAGACGGAGCCATCAGTCAGTTGGGCAAGATTGAAAAAGACCAGATTTTTCAGGCCAAAGGTCATCACTACAGCACGGCAGCCTTACTGGCAGGTGACAAAAAAACTGCCCAGCGCTACCAGAACGGCAGCTTTGCCTGCCTATACCTCAGCCCCAAGGATTACCACCGCATTCATATGCCATGTGATGGCAAGCTGGAAAAAATGACATATGTACCTGGTGATTTATTTTCGGTAAACCCGACGACAGCTCAGGGCGTACCTGGATTATTCGCCCGCAATGAACGCGTCATATGTGAATTCAGCTCCGAAGAGCACGGAAACTTCGTTATGGTGCTAGTGGGCGCCACTATCGTTGGCAGCATGGCAACTATATGGCATACAGAAAACCACGGCATCATCAATCCGCCACGACGCGGTTATATTCAGGTCTGGAAATACGCTGACCAGAATGTTCAGTTAAAACAGAATGCTGAAATGGGACGTTTCCTATTGGGCTCTACAGTGGTCATGCTATTTGAAAAAAACCAGATTACATTTAACGCTGAATGGTCTGCCGGGCGCCCCATAAGACTGGGTGAGTTAATGGGCACAGTGTCGAACTGAAACTTGCCCAACAAACATGAAGTATTTATTAATAGACTACTATCTTAATCTGTGCCCATTAAAAAAGGGGCTCACGCCCCTTTTTTAATTTAACTCCGATATTATTTAGCTTTTTGCTGACGAGGTTTCTGATGCAAATGCGGTGCCAACTCGTTTAATGCTGACTCATACACCGCACGCTTAAATTCAATCACATCTTCCAACGGTACCCAATAATCACTCCAGCGCCATGCGTCAAACTCAGGATGGCTGGTAGCACGCAATGATACATCACTGTCTTTACCCAGCAAACGCAGCAAATACCAAATTTGCTTTTGACCGCGATAGCTGCCGCGCCATTCACGTTTAATCCAGCTAGTAGGCACTTCATAACGCAGCCAGTCTTTGGTGCGTCCCAAAATTTTTACATGCTCAGGCTTTAAGCCGACCTCTTCCATCAGCTCTCGATACATCGCCTGCTCTGGGCTTTCCCCGTAGTTGATACCACCCTGTGGGAATTGCCAAGCGTGTTCGCGAATGCGCTTACCCCAAAATACCTGATTGCGGGCATTACACAAAATAATGCCGACATTCGGGCGAAACCCGTCACGATCTAACATAGCTATCAACTGCCTTAATAATTTAGTGCAATTTTTTCACATTTCCAGCATTATTGAAAGCAAGCATTGTTCGCTAAACAAATTTATCAGCTATCTTTATCAACACCATCATTGCCATATGTTTAAACTGCTTTCATCAGTATTTCTTTCGTGTGTCGTCTTGGTACTGGCTGCCTGCAGCATTGCCAAAGACCATTATGCCTATATTAGCAATCAAGGTGATCACACGGTCAGCGTCATCAACACGCGCACCCAGCAGCTCACTCATACCATAAAGGTAGGCAAAGCACCTGTTGGCATTGCCATATCAGCACGGCTGCAGCGGGCTTACATCAGCAATGTCGAAAGTCAGAACATTACTGTCATCAATACACAAAACCACCAAGTCATAGACACCATCGACATTCAAGGTTCGCCAGTTGGAATTTCCCTGTCAGCTGACAGCAAGCTGCTCTATGTTGCCGACTGGTTCGAAAATCGCATATTGGCAATCAACACAGAAAACACTCATGAAATCAAGGTGCTACAGGTGGGAGATGCCCCAGCTGGCCTTGCAGTCAGCCCGGATAATCAAACGCTCTATATTACAAATCGTGACAGTAATGATGTTGCAGTGATCAACACAGCTGACTTCAATATTAAAAACCGGATCTCGGTAGGCAAGCATCCGTTCGGCCTAGCTTTAAGCCCATCTGGAAAGCTGCTTGCCGCGGTCAATGTGCAGGACGACACGGTCAGCATCATCAACACGCAAACACATGCGCAACAAGTAATTAAAGTGGGCTACCACCCCTATTGCGCAGCCTTTGACCGTAATGAGGAATTCCTTTACGTGACCAACACTCAGGATGACAGCGTGAGCGTGGTACATGTGCAGCAGGCAAAAACTATACGCAGCATTAATGTCGGCAGCACGCCGGAAGGAATCGCCATCGACCATCAGCAGCAGCGAGCCTATGTTGCAAACTGGGGCAGTAATAATGTCAGCGTCATAGATATTATCCACAACACACTCATTGGCGCTATAAAAACGGGTGAAAAAAGCCGAGCTTTCGGGCAATTTATTACGCCATAATCATGCAAGCCAATAAACCATGCACCTTCAACCAAATCAGCCTAGCGTCAACGCTTTATCATCATGGCCGTTTATTCACTAGCAACCGCATTGCATGAGTGTCCAGCACTTTAATTTCTGGCACACTAGCTGAACTGGAATGGATAAATTAGAGTTCAATAAATAGGTCGAGTCATTTATAATGGGTTGTTGTTTTTGAATTAATCTTCTCAATTACTGAGATACTTGGAGAAAAAATAAATGAAGAAATTTCTGGCCTTAATCGCACTAAGCTTGGGTATGAGTTTAGTTTCTTTCACTGCCGCGGCTCATGGTCCATCGCCACTCAAAGTAGACAAATCCGTGACCATTAAAGCTGACCCTGCAAAAGTATGGGCATTAGTTAAAGATTTCGGCAATGTGCAAAAATGGCACCCAGCTGTTGCCAGCACAAAGCCAGAGAAAAAAGGCGAAGATACTTTCAGAACATTGACATTAAAAAGTGGCGGTACTATTTTAGAAAAACAGCGCAGTGCTGATGACGCTGACATGAAACTAAAATATGAAATCGTGAGTAGCGGTTTGCCATTGACTGATTTCAATGGATTTATTGTAGTGACTAAGGGTGCAAACGCGGGTGAAACTAATGTACAGTGGGTTGGCCGTTTTTATCGCCTATACAAATTGAATCCACCAATCCCGCCAGGCCAAGACGACGAAACTGCTTTAAGTACCATGAACGAATTTTTTGATGCAGGTTTAGCTGGTTTAAAAAAAGCTGCTGAAGGAAAATAAACAGATATGATTACAAAAATTGTCACAATTCGCCTTTTAATGTGACCATTTTTGTCAACAATGATGTTTAAAGAAAGCACCTCGAGCGGGTGCTTTTTTATTATGTCTATCTTCAAGATACAAATACAACTAAATTAATATCTCATAAGCCCATGAACTTTATACAATATAATCACTATCAACCGCACTAAACTGCAGTATGCCGCAATCACTTCATCTCAATGGCACGACTATTGCTTTGCTTATAAAAGACTAAGCAACTTTAATTCTAAAAGACTAAGCAACTTTAATTCATCTAAAGTCGCAGTGTCTTACAAACTTATTAGAAATATTAGGAGCTCATCATGAAAAAAGTACACCAAGGTTTCACCCTAATCGAATTAATGATTGTAGTGGCCATCATCGGTATTTTGGCTGCAGTTGTTGTGGCAGTTTCACAAAATGATGTGACGTTATTACCTACCACACCTACTGGTCCAAGAGCATGCACCGGAGACGCTCCAGCTGCTTTACCTGCCGCGGGTTCTACTGGTACATTTACTCCAAACCAACCAGGTGTAAGAGTATCAAGCTGTAATTACGACACTGGTGTTTGTCAGCTGGCAGCTCCAGCACCATAATAACAATAATCAATTTTGATTCAGAAAAGGGGCTAATAGCCTCTTTTCTATGTGTGATTTATTAACCATAATCAAGTAATTTATTTGCATTGCTTTTAATGCAATCAGATGAACTATATTGCCCCACTAGAGCTGAGCAATCATCCCAACCACGCGCAATATATCAACGCCAGCGTCATCTGGCTGCACGGTTTAGGCGCAGATGGTTATGATTTTGAACCTATCGCCAATCACCTGTTAAGACCGGGCGGTCTACCCAATGCGCGCTTCGTACTGCCGCATGCACCAGAAATGTCGGTGACCCGCAATAACGGCTACATCATGCCGGCTTGGTATGATATTTACGGAATTACCCCGCTAAGCAAAGAAGATGCCGAAGGCATTGAAGTCAGCCGCCAATATATCCAGCAGTTAATCGAAAATGAAATCAGGCGTGGCATTCCATCGCAACGCATCGTATTGGCGGGTTTTTCGCAAGGTGGCGCCATCGCATTGCACACTGCGTTAAGAGAGCCTAAGCAACTTGGCGCTGTCTTGGCTTTATCGACTTATCTACCGTTAAAAGCCAAACTAGCTACTGAAAAACATGTAGCTAACTTTCATACGCCTATCTTCATGGCGCATGGCGTTTGGGATGACATCATCACACTTGAAATGGCGCAATCTTCACGTGATATTCTAGTGCAGCAACACTATTCAGTATCTTGGCACGAATACAATATGGCACATTCAGTCAATAATCAGGAAATCACAGACATTGAGCGATTTTTGCAGCAAGTTTTACATCAAGATTTGGTAGAATAACGCCTTAATCAATATTTTTTTCAAGTCATGTCTGCAGCAAAAAATCAAACCCCACTCAACTCCAATGACAGCGCTACTGAAATAGGGAGCATGAGTTACGAGCAGGCATTTAAAGCGCTAGAGCAAATAGTCGCCAGCATGGAATCTGGACAACTGTCTCTGGAAGATTCACTAGCGGGCTATCGCCGTGGCAATATACTGCTTGAGCATTGCCAGAAATCTCTCGCCGCGGTTGAGCAACAAGTCAAAATACTCAATGATCGCCAGCAACTCACGCCGTTTAATCATGGTGACGAATAAGCATCCATGAATTCTGTATTAAATTTCGCAGACTGGGCAAAACAGCATCAGGTACGCATTGAAGATGTGCTGGATGAAGTCTTGCCGCACACTGAATCGACCCCACAAAAGCTACACAGTGCAATGCGTTACAGTGTAATGGGAGGCGGCAAGCGCGTGCGTGCACTGCTATGTTATGCAGCAGCTGAGCTATGTAAAACCAATGAAGCACTGACGGATGCCGCGGCCGCTGCGGTTGAGTTAATTCATGCCTACTCTTTGGTACATGACGACATGCCTTGCATGGATAATGATGATTTACGCCGCGGCAAGCCCAGCTGCCACAAACAGTATGATGACGCGACCGCCTTGTTGGTAGGGGATGCTTTGCAGACATTAGCGTTTGAAGTGCTATCTACACCGGAACTTTGTGCAAATGCCAACCAGCAAATCAGCATGCTAAATCTGCTGGCCAGGGCCAGTGGCACCTCTGGCATGGCCGGTGGGCAAGCCATTGACTTGGACTCTGTGGGCAAAACCCTAGACAGAGAAGCACTAGAAACTATGCATCAACTAAAAACCGGCGCATTAATTCAAGCTGCCGCCATGATGGGTGCAGCTGGCGGCAATATCACTCAAATCAATGCTGTGCAAGCCTATGCCGAAAATATCGGGCTGGCATTTCAGGTAATTGATGACATTCTGGACACAGAAGCAGACACCGCCACATTAGGCAAAACAGCTGGCAAAGATGCGGATCGTAGCAAACCAACCTATGTTTCTATTTTAGGCCTGCAAGCGGCAAAAGATTTTGCCGATTTACTTTTTAAACAAGCACTGCAGGTACTTGAACCATTTGGCATTGAAGCGCGGCGCTTGCGAGAGCTAGCAACTTTCATTACTCAGCGCAGCTTTTAACCCAAGCGAATTTGTCCCAACGTGAATCTACTCCATACCATTGATTATCCTCAGCAGCTTCGCGCATTAGAGCGCAAACAACTGCCGCAGCTAGCACAGGAACTACGCGCATTTCTTATTGAAAGCGTTGCCAAAACTGGTGGGCATCTTGCATCAAATCTAGGTGTGGTTGAACTGACGATTGCGCTCCATTACGTTTTCAACACCCCCGAAGATAAATTGGTTTGGGATGTGGGACATCAAACCTATCCACACAAAATACTGACAGGGCGTCGGGACAAAATGTACTCGCTGCGCAAACCTAGCGGTATCGCCGGATTTCCGCGACGCAGCGAAAGTGCATATGACACATTCGGTACCGGACACTCCAGTACTTCTATTTCTGCGGCATTGGGTATGGCCGTTGCAGCACAAAAGCTAGGCAGCAATCGCCGTGCAGTTGCAGTGATTGGCGATGGTGCAATGACTGCCGGGATGGCGTTTGAAGCATTAAACAATGCCGGCAACATGGAAGACGCCAATTTACTCGTCGTACTCAATGACAATGACATGAGCATCTCCAATAATGTGGGCGCGCTCAATAAATATTTAGCTAAACTGCTCTCCAGCCGATTTTATGGCACGGTGCGCAAATCCGGGAAAAAGGTTTTATCGGCTGCCCCGCCACTGATGGAGTTTGCTAAACGTGCTGAAGAACACGTTAAAGGCATGGTCATGCCGGGCACACTATTTGAAGAGTTCGGATTCAACTATATAGGCCCGATTGATGGTCATGATTTGGATGCACTCATTGACACGCTGCAAAACATCAAAGAACTAAATGGCCCGCAGTTTTTGCATATCGTTACCCAGAAAGGTAAAGGATTTGAGCCAGCAGAAGATAACCCTAATAAATTTCATGGTGTAGGTAAATTTGACCCCAGCAACGGAGTATCTATGGCCAAATCAGGCACTAAAACCTACACTGAAGTGTTTGGTGAGTGGCTAGTAGATATGGCAGCCACAGATCAGAGACTCATAGGCATCACGCCTGCCATGTGCGATGGTTCGGGCTTGAATGCATTCGCCAATCGCTATCCGGAGCGTTATTTTGATGTGGGCATCGCAGAGCAGCACGCACTCACTTTCGCCGCTGGAATGGCCTGCGACGGACTGAAACCGGTAGTCGCTATTTACAGCACATTTCTGCAGCGCGCTTATGACCAACTGATTCATGACATTGCATTGCAAAACCTGCCTGTACTACTCGCAATTGACCGGGCGGGGCTGGTGGGCGCTGACGGCCCCACGCATGCCGGTAGCTTTGATTTAAGTTATCTGCGCTGTATCCCGAATATTGTGATTATGGCACCCAGCGACGAAAACGAATGCCGTCAAATGCTGACCACTGGGTTTCAGCATCATGGTCTGGCTGCAGTTCGCTATCCGCGCGGCAGTGGAACTGGCAAAGCAATAGACACCGCACTACATGCCATTAAAATTGGTAAAGGCTATGTTGCACGGCAGGGTGAGCGCATTGCTATTCTGGCATTCGGTTCTATGCTGACACCTGCTCTGACTGCTGCAGAAAGTTTAAATGCGACTGTCGCCAATATGCGCTTTGTCAAACCATTGGATATGGAGCTACTGACAGAGCTAGCGCAAACTCATGATTACATTGTCACCGTAGAAGAAAACGCCATCATGGGCGGTGCCGGCTCAGCAGTGCTGGAAGCTTTATTACATATCCAGAGCGAGAAACGCATCAAAACACTTTGCTTAGGACTGCCTGATACCTTCATTGAACACGGCGACCACGAAACTATGCTTAAAGATTGCGGTCTAGATGCTTTAGGAATTGCTGCAGCGATTGCGCAGTTAATAACCTAGTGTTATACTCAACTATTATTTATAGACTTTTTAAGCACACAATCTAATGAGCCAATCCAAACCACACACCCCCATCGAAGACGTACAAAACACTGTAGATACCCGCCATCTCGCGATTGATAAAGTAGGCATTAAATCCATCCGCCACCCTGTAATCGTCAAAGACAAATCAGGTGGTGAACAGCATACTGTTGCGGTTTTCAACATGTATGTGCACCTGCCGCAGCATTTCAAGGGCACACACATGTCGCGCTTTGTTGAAATTCTTAACAAAAACGAACGCGCCATTTCAGTAGAGTCATTTGAATCTATCCTACGCGAAATGGTGTCGCGCCTGGAAGCTGAGTCCGGCCATGTGGAAATGACTTTCCCCTACTTTGTGAACAAGGCCGCTCCGATATCCGGGGTAAAAAGCCTTCTTGATTACGAGGTCACCTTCATTGGTGAAATCAATCAAGGCAAGTACGACATCACTGTGAAAGTTTTGGTGCCTGTGACTAGTCTGTGTCCATGCAGTAAAAAAATCTCCGATTATGGCGCACACAATCAGCGTTCACATGTCACGGTCACTGCGTTGATTAACGATTTTATCTGGATTGAAGACATTATTGATTTGGTTGAAAAACAGGCTTCATGCGAGCTTTATGGTTTGCTGAAACGCCCTGATGAAAAATACGTCACAGAGCGTGCTTATGATAATCCGAAGTTTGTAGAAGATATGGTGCGCGACGTGGCAGCTCAACTAAACGCGGAAAAACGCATCGATGCTTATGTCGTTGAGTCCGAAAACTTCGAGTCTATACACAACCATTCTGCTTATGCCTTAATTGAAAAAGATAAGCGCAAACACTAAATTTCAACCAAAATTTGGTGATGCGTTCAATATTTAAAAAGCCGCTATAAAGCGGCTTTTTAATATTTTTTAGTGAGCGTAAGTGCAGTGCCCTGACGCTTCATCTCCAGGCGACTTAATGCACTCATCCCCAACAACACAATTGCAGGAGATCCACCCTCCAGCACAGTGGCTGAAACCTGACTCAATGAAATACTACCGATTTTCAGATTGGCAATCGTGACCACATAGGCGTTCACCACGCCATTAGCGGTTGACACCTGCACAGGCTGACCACGCTTGTAATCAATTTTTGCATACAAAGCATCACCACTATTCAAGGTTACATGAATTGCACCGGTATCAACTAAATATTTCAGACCGGCACCGTTAATTTTGCAGTCAGCGACAAAATGCCCCTGCACATTGGCATATAAAGTAACGCTGGGTTTGCTGAAATCCATATTCTCGCCACTCATAGATATCGCCTGTCCCATAGCAAGCTGTCTGACTTTGCCATCAATTTCTAGCGTTGCAGTCTGACTGTTGGCGGCTATCAGTTTTACCCCATCACTGCGCTGACCAACACTCAATGTTATGGGCGCTGAACCATTAATCACGACAATTGCTTTATCCGTAAACAAACCAACCACATTAACACGTGTATCTGCAGCAGCATGCAGCGCAGTGCACAAACTTACAGCCAGAAATACTTGGGAAAGCTTCATCCGAACATTCCACCAGGCTGATGCGCATGGTCTAACTTTAACCATAATGCCACTACTAGCAAACCCAGCAGAGGGAAAGCGGCGGCAAGCATAAACGTTATTTTCCCACCCAAATATTGAAGTGCAAATCCTCCCGCCACACCACCCAAGGTGCCGCCAACGCCATAAGCGACACTGTTATAAATCGCTTGCCCTTTTGCCTGATGGCGGCCTTTAAAAAAGTGTGCGATCACCTGCACCGAAGCGGCATGAAAACTGCCAAAAGTAGCCGCATGCAAAGTTTGCGCAAAAATCACCAGCCACAGACTGTCAATCGCCACACCTAATAAGCTGAAGCGCAGCACAGCCAGTGCCAGACTCGCCAGCATGATATTTTTTAAACTGAAACGCATCATGATTTTTGGCATCAGCATGAAAATAAAAATTTCGCAGATAACACCCACCGCCCATAGCAAGCCAATCGTACCTTTACTGTAACCATGCTCACTTAAATAGATGGAGTAAAAGTTATAGAGTACCCCATGTGCAGTCACCATCATCGAACAACCAAGCAGCAGTGCAATCACATTCGGCTGTTTAATCACCTGCCAGATTGAAAAATGATCATGTGCATGTGGCTCCACCTTCGCTTCAGGCAGCCGCCATGACAGCACAAATAAAGTAATCTGCACCACCAGCAGAAACCATAGCAAACTACTGATACCGGAAATATCAATCAAATAGCCCAGCATAACTGCCGCCACGATAAAACCTAAAGAGCCCCACATGCGGATGCGGCTGTAGTGTCCTCTGGTATGCATTAAGTGAGCAAGTGTCAACGATTCAACCAGCGGTAAAGTAGAACTGGTAAAAAAGCTGAGTGCGGCCATCACAAAAAACAGCCAGAAAAATCCATGCGCCCAGAACACTGCAATAAAACCGCACAAACCCAGCACTGCGGTGAGTCTTATCCAAGCCACACGCTTGCCCGTGTGGTCTGCCAACCAGCCCCAAAAATTAGGAGCAAAAATCCGGCTAATTTGAAATAAGGACATCAGGATGCCAATATCGGCTGCAGAAAACTGCTCGGACTGCAGATACAGTCCCCAATAGGGAACGAATGCACCTACAAAAAAATAGTAGATAAAATAGAAACGCGATAAATTGTAATGAAGCTGAGTATGCATGTTTTTAGCGTATTGTCGCGTCTGTATTGTTTCTTAACATTTTACGTTGAAAGAAAATTGACTTATTTGCTGCTATCAAAAGCTCGTAATATCAAAAGCTCGCAAAAATAGTCTAGTCCGTTCATAAAAAAAGTCGGCACAAGCCGACTTCTCAATTAAGCTCATTATCATTAAGCTCACTACAATCTAATGCGCTGCAGTTTAAATCATTAAACAATTTTAGGCGTATTGCAGTGCACATCAGCATTTTGAGCTCTATGCCGCAAGGCATGATCCATCAGCACCATTGCCAGCATCGCCTCTACAATGGGCGTTGCGCGGATTCCCACACATGGATCATGACGTCCGGTGGTTTGCATGGTGACAGCGTTGCCATCTTTATCAATAGAACGACGCTCCTGGGGAATGCTGGAGGTAGGCTTCAAAGCAACATTCACACGGATCTCCTGACCGGTAGAAATGCCGCCCAAAATACCACCCGCATGGTTAGTAACAAATCCCTGTGGGGTCATTTCATCAGAGTGCACGCTACCGCGCTGCGAAACCGCTGCAAAGCCTGCACCAATTTCAACACCTTTAACAGCGTTGATGCTCATCATGGCATAGGCAATTTCCGCATCTAAACGATCAAAAATTGGCTCTCCCCAGCCTACCGGCACGCCTTCAGCCACCACCGTGATACGCGCACCGACTGAATCACGCTCGGCGCGAATTTTATCCATGTAAGCTTCTAGCGCTGGCAATACGCTGTGATTGGGCGCAAAAAATGCATTTTGGCTGACCGCATCCCAAGTTTCAAACGGAATCTCAATCTCACCCAATTGACTCATATAGCCGCGCACATTCACACCGAAGCGCTGTTTCAGCCACTTCTTAGCGATAGCGCCAGCAGCCACGCGAACCGCAGTTTCACGTGCACTGGAACGCCCACCACCGCGGTAGTCGCGCACTCCATATTTCTGGCTATATGTATAATCCGCATGGCCAGGGCGGAAAGTGTCCATAATTTTGCTGTAATCTTGCGAACGCTGATCAGTATTGCGTATGAGCAAACCTATGGGCGCACCTGTAGTTTTCCCCTCAAACACCCCTGAGAGTATCTCCACAGCGTCGGCCTCTTGGCGCTGCGTAACATGTCGCGAAGTGCCCGGTTTACGTCTATCCAGATCGATTTGCAAATCTTCTGCACTCAACTCCAAACCCGGAGGACATCCATCTACCACGCCGCCGATAGCAGCGCCGTGAGATTCCCCAAATGAAGTGAATGTGAAAAGTTTACCGAGTGTGTTGCCAGACATAATGCAATCTCAATGTTATTTAGCTAATTTTAACATAGCAACAGGCAAGATTAATTCACCAATCCTGTAATCCATTGCGTGTATACGCGATGAGCGACTTTGTTTAGAAAAAAGCAATGCAGAGGCAAGTTTTCAACTATCTGATGCACCGACTGCACTGCAGGACTAGTGCCAGCCTGTGCGATTTCTTCTGCGCCAATCTCACACCATTGCTCCACCATAGGCACAGTCATCTCAATATGACATTGAAACGCCAAATGCTTACCCAGTGCATAAGCCTGATTCTGGCAATACTGACTTGCCAGAAGATGTACAGCACCTTCCGGCAAGGCAAAAGTCTCGCCATGCCAGTGGAACCCATTAAAGCTTTCCACGTCTCCGAACCAGCGCTTGGCAGTTTCATTGACGCTTACAGTCACCTCACCCCAGCCAATTTCCTTGATTGGATTTTTGCTGACTTGTGCACCCAAGGCTTTGCTGATGAGCTGGCCACCCAGACAATGACCTAACACTGGAATATTCGCCGCGATTGCCGCACGAATTAAATCCAGCACCGCAGGAATCCAGGGCAAATCATCATTCACGCTCATCGGCCCACCCATCAATACCATGCCACTGTAATGATGTATCGATTCTGGCATCTTATCTCCAGCGTCAATCTTAATGAGCTGCGATGGAATATGTTGCGCGTTTAAAAAATCTGCCAGAAAACCTGGGCCTTCAGATTCAGCATGTCTAAAAATTATAACGGGCTTCATGTCTGCACTACCTTGTATTCTCCAGGAGCTAAATGATCCAGCGTGTAATCGCCGATTGCATAACGTATCAAACGCAAAGTCGGAAATCCAACTTTAGCGGTCATCCTGCGCACCTGTCGATTTTTGCCCTCACTGATTTTAATTTCCAGCCAAGTGGTTGGAATCTGTTTGCGCTCGCGAATAGGCGGATGACGCGGCCACAAATGCTCAGGTTCGGCAATCACTTTCACCTGCGCAGGTTTGGTGAAAAAATCACCCAAATCCACGCCCAATCTTAAAGGCTGCAAATCCGCATCTGCTGCGGCACCTTCCACCTGCGCCCAATAAGTTTTAATTAGTTTGTGTTTTGGGTCACTCAAACGATGTTGTAAAGCACCGTCATCGGTTAAAATAAGTAATCCTTCCGAATCTGTATCCAAGCGCCCAGCTGCGTATACGTCAGCAATCGGAATAAAGTCTTTTAACGTGGGGTGCCCGGGCTTGCCATTATTCGGTTCATGCGGGCTGAACTGGCACACGACGTTAAAAGGTTTATTAAATAAAATCATCATATTTAGGAAATACTAATGGCATCTAAAATCATCAAACCGGCAACAGGTGAAAAAATCACTGTGAACGCAGACAACTCGCTGAACGTGCCGAACAATCCAATTATCCCATTTATTGAGGGCGATGGCATCGGCTTCGATATTACCCCCCCGATGATTAAGGTAGTGGATACCGCCGTGCAGAAAGCCTACGGCGGCAGCCGTAAAATTTCCTGGATGGAAGTATACGCCGGCGAAAAAGCAGTAAAAGTATATGGCAAAGACCAGGATGGCAAAGATACCTGGCTGCCGGCTGAAACCATGCAGGCCGTTAAGGATTACGTCATTTCAATCAAAGGCCCGCTCACCACACCTGTGGGTGGCGGTATCCGCTCACTCAACGTCACCCTGCGCCAAGAGCTTGATCTCTATGTGTGCCTGCGCCCGGTACAATATTTTCAAGGGGTCCCCAGCCCGGTGAAACACCCTGAAAAAACCGACATGGTAATTTTCCGCGAAAACACCGAAGACATTTATGCCGGCATAGAATGGGCAGCCGGCACCGATGAAGTGGAGAAAGTTATCAACTTCTTGAGTGACATGGGTGTACGCAAAAAAATCCGCTTCCCTGATTCATCAGCCATCGGCATCAAACCTGTTTCAGTTGACGGCAGCAAACGCTTGGTGCGCAAAGCCATCCAATACGCCATCGACAACAACCGGAAATCTGTGACTATTGCCCATAAAGGCAACATCATGAAATTTACGGAAGGGGGTTTCAGAGACTGGGGTTATGAAGTCGCAAAAGAAGAGTTTGGCGCAATAGAAATTGATGGCGGACCATGGTGCAAGCTGCCTAATGGCATCATTATCAAAGACTGTATCGCAGATGCATTCCTGCAGGAAATTCTGCTGCACCCCCAAGATTACGATGTAGTGGCTACCTTAAACCTGAATGGGGACTACATGAGTGATGCACTGGCTGCTCAAGTAGGTGGCATTGGCATTGCCCCTGGTGCAAACTTAAGCGACACCGTAGCGATGTTTGAAGCCACACATGGAACGGCTCCAAAAATTGCGGGTAAAAATATTGCCAACCCCAGCTCGTTGATTCTTTCCGCAGAAATGATGCTGCGTCATCTAGGCTGGACAGAAGCGGCTGATTTAGTGCTCACAGGCGTTGCGAAAGCCATTGTATCCAAACGCGTTACCAGTGACTTCTCAACTCAAATGGAAGGGGCAACCCAAGTAGGTACAGCCGAATTTGGCGATGAGATTATCAAAAACATGTAACTGAAACTGCGTTTAAGCAATATAAAAAACGGCACATGATGTTACATCATGTGCCGTTTGAATTTTGGTTAACTAGTTATATTAGAAAACCAATCTAATAAACCGTTAAGTTTATGCTTTTTGAATATTTGAAGCTTGTTTACCTTTTGGGCCTTCAGTCAAATCAAAGCTAACGCGTTGACCTTCTTTCAGACTTTTGTAACCAGACTCTACGATCGCAGAGAAGTGAGCGAACAAATCGTCACCACCATCATCTGGGGTAATAAAACCAAAACCTTTAGAATCATTAAACCATTTCACGGTACCTGTTGCCATTTCATACATCCTTACATAATACAAAGGGGGGCGCCCCAGAAAGTTTGCTCAAGAACAGAAGTCGCAGTCACTTAATTAAAGCAGGCTACAAAAAACTCGAATTCAAACACCTAATTTGCATTTATAAGTGCCTTTTCTGGCGATGTCAAGCACCTTTTAACAATTTATTTACAATTGTTTTTACACCTCTATTCCCCTGCAGTGATACTTCATCCTAGTTTTAATCAATTTTGATGTTAAATTTCAAGGTCGAACTGTAATATCTTTACAAAGAACTTTGTAAAGTGCATTATTGATTGGACTAAACTTTAATGTTTAATGAAAAGTAATTGATAGTTAATTAAATATGGCCTCTGCGATTTCCCAACCCAAATTAAGTGGTATTGCTCGCACCTTAATTCAAGAAAAACTTCTTACCGAAGATGAGGCTCACGCTATTGAAGAACAGGCTCACAGCTCCAGAGTCCCTTTTATTTCTCAAGTCATCCAGAATAAAAAATCAGCGCGCTGTCTATTGCCGAATCTGCCGCAAGAGCCTTTGGTCTGCCTTATTTCGATCTTGATGCATTCAATGTGGATTATCTACCCACTAAAAAAATTGATGCAAAACTCATGCAATCAAACCGAGTGCTGGCCCTGTTCAGTCGCAGCAACCTGCTTTTTGTAGCAGTTTCTGACCCTACTAATATCCATGCACTAGATAGCGTCCAGTTTCAAATGGGGATGAACGTATCACCCATCGTCGTAGAAGATGACAAACTGGGACGCATGATAGAAAAAACGATCGAGTCCAGTGACAAAAGTCTGAAATCGCTGGTTGTAGATGATGGTGATTTTGGCTTTCCAGATGACACTGTTGAGATTGAAAACACCCCTGTTGAATCTGACGTGGATGATGCGCCTGTCGTTAAATTCCTGAACAAAATGCTAATGGATGCTATCAATATGGGCGCATCAGATTTGCATTTTGAACCCTATGAAAAGTTCTATCGGATACGCTATCGTATAGACGGTATATTGCGTGAAATTTCACAACCCCCACTCGCCATCAAAGAGAAGCTGGCATCACGTATCAAAGTGATTTCTAACATGGACATCTCCGAAAAGCGTATTCCGCAAGATGGGCGCATGAAACTGGTGTTATCTAAAACACGCACGATTGATTTCCGTGTCAGCACATTACCTCTGATTCATGGTGAAAAAATTGTAATGCGTATTCTGGACCCAAGCAGCGCCACATTGGGAATTGAAGCGCTAGGGTATGAGCCTATTCAAAAAGAACATTTACTGAACGCAATCAGCCGTCCCTATGGTTTGGTTTTAGTCACGTGGCCTACAGGCTCAGGTAAAACAGTCTCACTTTATACCTGCCTAAATATTCTGAACAATCCAGAGGTGAACATCTCAACCGCCGAAGACCCATGTGAAATCCCGCTTGCCGGGATCAACCAGGTCAACGTCAATGACAAACAAGGCCTGACCTTTGCTGCCGCACTGAAATCATTCTTGCGACAAGACCCTGACATCATCATGATTGGTGAGATTCGCGACTTAGAAACCGCAGACATGGCAATTAAGGCTGCTTCTACTGGTCACATGGTGCTGTCTACACTCCATACGAATGACGCCCCTTCCACGCTGACACGTTTAGTGAACATGGGCGTAGCACCGTTCAACATTGCCTCTGCTGTTTCATTGATTACAGCACAGCGTTTGGCACGACGTCTTTGCAAGCACTGCAAAGTACCGCTCAATGTTCCTAAAGAGGCGCTGCTCAGCATCGGTTTTATTGAAGAAGATTTTAAGGAGGAGTGGCAGTTGTACGGACACAATCCCAACGGTTGTGAAATGTGCAATGGAGGCTATAAAGGGCGTGTTGGCATTTACCAGGTCATGCCGATTACCGATGCCATTAGCCGCATCATCATGCAAAACGGTACCGCACATGACATCGCGGACCAGGCAAAACTCGAAGGCGTGAATGATTTGAGACGCTCAGGCATCCTGAAGGTCATACAAGGCCTGACTTCCATTGAAGAGATTGAAGCTTGTACCAATGAATAATTTATTAGCATCAAACCATATGGCACTTTATACGCAAATGAACAACTTAGGAATTCATGATGGCAGCGAATGCTAGAACTTCCAAAGAAGTCACTTACGTATGGGAAGGTAAGGACAAAAAAGGCAAAGTACTGAAAGGCGAAATGAAGGCCTCAAGTGAGACTCTTGTCAGCTCTTCGCTTCGCCGTCAGGGCATCAGCGTTACAAAACTCAAAAAACAAAGTATTTTGGCAAAAAAAGGCAAAGTCAGTGAAAAAGACGTAACTTTATTTACACGACAGCTCGCCACAATGATGAAAGCCGGTGTGCCCCTATTGCAATCATTTGACATCGTAGGCAAAGGTCATAGTAATCCTGCAGTGTCAAAACTACTGTTTGATATCAAATCTGATGTTGAGACTGGCAGCAGTTTAAGTGCTGCCTTCCGTAAGTATCCACTGCATTTTGATGCTTTATTCTGCAACCTGATTAACGCTGGTGAACAAGCCGGTATTCTTGACACATTGCTCGACAGACTGGCGACATATAAAGAGAAAATACTGGCCATTAAATCCAAAATCAAGTCTGCGCTGTTTTATCCCATTTCAATTGTCGTGGTAGCCTTCATCATCACCGCAGTAATTATGATTTTTGTAGTCCCAGCGTTCAAAGAGCTTTTTACCAGCT
>Ga0209835_1000342_pt1 | contig 31930 bp, 25 predicted proteins | sample LakKivwa52mmetaG_FD_184138 | JGI IMG/M metagenome (GOLD analysis project Ga0209835, IMG submission 184138) | Anoxic lake water microbial communities from Lake Kivu, Rwanda to study Microbial Dark Matter (Phase II) - Lake Kivu water 52m metaG... | ecosystem: Environmental > Aquatic > Freshwater >... | reverse complement strand
GAAATCAGATATCGTCAATCTGATATCAGACATCCCTTCACCGCTTTATGCCATCCTTCAATCCGTTGCGCTGCTTCACCGGCGTCCATAAAGGGGCTAAACCTCCGTTCCTCCTGCCAGTGATGGCTGAGTTCATGCGCGCCGCTCCAGTACCCTGTTGCCAGACCGGCCAGGTATGCGGCCCCAAGTGCTGTTGTTTCGGTTATCCGAGGTCGTACCACTGCGCTCTGCAGAATGTCGGCCTGGAACTGCATAAGAAGGTTGTTAACCACCGCTCCGCCATCAACCCGGAGTTCCCTGATATCGATACCGGAGTCCCGCCTCATTGCCTCTATGACATCAAATGTCTGAAAGGCAATACTCTCAAGTGCCGCCCTGGCTATATGGGCAGCCCCTGTTCCGCGAGTTAGTCCGGTGATGGTTCCCCGTGCATTCTGGTTCCACCAGGGGGCGCCTAGGCCGGTGAAGGCGGGGACAAAAATTACCCCCTCCGATGAAGGCACCGAGGCAGCCATCTCTTCCACCTCGCCCGAACTGCCTATTATCCCCAGCGAGTCACGCAGCCACTGTACCACCGCACCGGCAATGAAAATACTGCCCTCCAGCGCATAATTCGTAACACCGTCAATTTGCCATGCCACCGTTGTCAGAAGCCGGTTTTCCGAAGCGGCCGGCGCAGTCCCTGTGTTCATCATCAAAAAGCAGCCTGTTCCGTAGGTATTCTTTACCATCCCCTTCTCAATGCACATCTGCCCGAACAGGGCTGCCTGCTGATCGCCCGCGATTCCTGCCACCGGTACCGGCGATATGATTCCTTCAGACGTAAGCCCGAATACTTCGGAGGAGGATCGGACCTCAGGCAGAACCGATGCCGGGATATCGAACAGATCAAGCAGTTCGCTGTCCCACTGAAGTGTATGGATATTGAAAAGCATTGTACGCGAGGCGTTTGAAGTATCGGTTACATGCAGCCGTCCCCGTGTCAGGTTCCATATCAGCCATGTATCGACAGTGCCGAATGCCAGTTCGCCACGACCGGCCATTGTCCGGGCACCGGCCACGTTGTCGAGTATCCACTTAAGCTTGGTTGCCGAGAAATAGGGGTCGATAACCAGTCCGGTTCTGGAAGAAATCATTGCCTCAAGCCCCTCCTTCCTGAGTTTGTCGCACATGTCAGAGGTGCGCCTGTCCTGCCACACAATGGCATTGCAGAGAGGTTTACCGGTTTTGCGGTTCCACACAACTGTTGTTTCGCGCTGGTTGGTTATGCCAATGGCTGCAATATCGGTGCTGGCTATTCCGGCCCGGGCCGCTGCCTCAACGGCTACTGCCGCCTGCGACGACCATATCTCACCGGGATTATGTTCAACCCACCCGGGTTTCGGATAGAGCTGTGCGAATTCCTTCTGCGACGAGGCCACGGGTCGCCCTTCGCGGTTAAACAGGATAGCCCTTGAGCTTGTTGTGCCCTGGTCGAGAGCCAGTATGTACTTACTCATGGTAATAGTTTGATGCAATTTTCCGGTACTCCTCAACCTCTCTTTTCTGCCACCCGCTGTCGTATCCAAGCTCACGGGCCATTATCTCTGCTACCAGAGGTGCCGCCTTCAGGCTAGCCCTGGCATCGATAATCAGCGCACGGGTACGGCGCGACAGAACATCGGCTGCGGTGCATGGCATTTCGTTGCGCACAATCCATATCACTTCGGCTTCGGTATACGGGAGGCCCGAGGCAATCGGAATCCTGAGCATCTCATCAGCTTTCATCATCTCCTCAATTTCTGAAGCCCCGTTGCCATACATTCCCAGGCGGCCTTCTGCCCCCGCATTGATATGACATAATGAATCCATTTTTTTGGTTACACAATTCAAAGCAGGCAACAGTTTAGCCCCGATAGCGGCATTCAGCGTCTCCTCGGCCATAACCCTGTAGGTTGTCCATTTGCCGCCGGTTACCGAAACCAGTTGCGACGCCGACACGGTAATCTTGTGCCTGCGCGATATCTCCTTCGTCTTTTTGTTGTCGCCGTTACCTGCTACCAGTGGCCGCAATCCGGCAAAAATGCTTTTAATGTCGGAACGCATTGGTTTCCGTGCCAGGTAGCGCCCTGCTGTCGCGAGAATAAAGTCTATCTCATCCTCCAGTGCCACCGGTTCCTCCGAAACACTATCCACAGGTGTGTCGGTGGTGCCGGCAACCACCTTTCCGTACCACGGTATGGCGAACAGTACCCTTCCATCGTCGGTTTTTGGTATCATCAGCGCCGATGTGCCGCCCAGAAATGAACTGTCGAGGACGATATGCACCCCCTGGCTGGGCCTGATGGCCGGTCTGGCAAGGGGATTATCGAACTGGTGTATGGTGTCGGCAAATACGCCGGTGGCGTTTATTACCGCTGATGCGCTGAAGAGGTAGTCGCGGTTTGTCAGGTTGTCTGTCGCCTTTACGCCTGTTACGCGGCCGGCGCCGTCCTTCAGCAACCCCTTTACCGGGAAGTAGTTGAGCACCACTGCACCACATGCCCTCGCCTCGCAGGCCAGCCACACAGCCATGCGGGCATCGTCGAAGCAGCCGTCGTGGTAAACAATTCCTCCCTTAAGCTTATCAGTTCTGATAAATGGCAGCCGTTCAGCAACCTTTTTGCTGCCGATGAAATATGATTTCCCAAGGCTTAGTCTTCCGGCAAGAAGATCGTAGAATTTCAGCCCCAGATAGTATTTTGCAGCTTCATACCACGAGTATACAGGCACTATGAACTCGCGGTTACCGGTGAGGTGAGGTGCATGCCGTAGCATCAGACCCCGTTCGCGGAGTGCCTCAACAACGAGCAGCAGGTCGCCTTTGGCCATGTACCTTACACCGCCGTGAACCAGCTTGGTGCTGCGCGACGATGTACCCGATGCAAAGTCGTTCTTCTCAAGAAGAAGCGTTTTGTAGCCCCTGGTGGCAGCATCGAGGGCAATACCCAGCCCGGTGGCCCCCCCGCCAATAATGATCACATCCCATGGATCTCCTCCAATCTGCTTTAAATCAGTTATTTGCGAGGCGCGGTTCATTGCTGCTTCTCTGTTTTGGAATTTGAAATAATATTAGACAAAATTTATTGGTTCTTATTATGTGGTTTATGATTTTTTAACGCTGCAGTCATTTCTGCGGAAAATAAAAAATTTGGTTAGATTTGTTATCAGCTAATGACTGAATTCACTTTGTTAAAAATTTAGACTATGAAGTATCTGCTGAAGGTTATTGTACTGCTTATAGCAGTGCTATTCTTTGTTCAGAATGAGACAAATGCACAGCGCCGTCAGGAGCGCAATGAACCAGTGGCACTTGTTCAGCCACAGAAGGCAGTTCCGGTGTTCCTTAACGGCGAAGCCCAGAAGGTGCCTGCCTTTGAGAACCCTGAGGAATGGATACGCCACGACCTGTGGGTTGAGACAACCTTCGATTCAGACGGTGATGGCAAGCCCGACCGTATGCATGTTGCAGTCACCCGTCAGAAACAGACAGAGACAGAAGGGCTCAGGCTTCCGGTAATCTATGAATCGAGTCCGTATTTTGCCGGAACCGCTTCAGGTGCCGTGCCTTACCGCTGGAATGTGAAGCAGGAACTCAATACTGTTCCGCCCGAAAGGGTTCATGCTCCCGATATTGTTCGCCGCGGCGAGCGTCCGGTTATTTCAAACTCCCAGATACGCACCTGGCTGCCTTACGGGTTCATAGTGGTTCACTCATCGGCTCCGGGAACCGGACTGTCGCAGGGCTGTCCAACCGTTGGCACCGAAATAGAGGCCCTGGCCCCAAAGGCTGTAATTGACTGGCTTAACGGAAGGGCCAAGGGTTACACCACTCCCGATGGCAATGACGAGGTGAAGGCTTACTGGACAACAGGCAAGGTAGGAATGACCGGAACTTCCTACAACGGTACCATTCCGTTTGCTGCCGCCACAACCGGTGTGGAGGGACTTGAAGCAATTATCCCGGTTGCACCAAACACCTCATACTGGCACTATTACCGGTCGAACGGCCTGGTTCGCCACCCGGGAGGCTGGCTGGGAGAGGATATTGACTTCCTGTATGATTTCGTTCAGTCGAATCCCGATGTCCGTGAATACTGCAACTGCAACGTACGCGATAAGGAGATGGCCGAGGGGATGGACAGGGTATACGGCGACTACAATGACTTCTGGAAGAAGCGTGACTATATGACTTACATGAAGCCTTACAAGGCTGCCACCCTCATGGCACATGCCTTCAACGACTGGAACGTTGTACCAAGCCATAGCTACCGGTTCATTAAAGTACTGAAGGAAAAGGGAGTTCCGCTTCAGATATATTATCACCAGGGTGGACATGGGGGCGAACCCCCTTTAAAAATGATGAACAGGTGGTTCACCCGTTACCTTTTCGGAGTTCAGAACGGTGTGGAGAACGATCCGAAAGCATGGATAGTCAGGGAGGCTGACGACAGGCAAAACCCCACCCCATACGACGATTATCCTAACCCCGCTGCAAGCTATGTCGACTTCTACCTTACAAAGGGGGCACCCGAAACCGGTAAGCTGGTGACAGCAAAGGTGCCAGGACAGGGCAGGGAGACAATAACCGACAACTATTCATTCGGTGTTCAGGTGCTTTCTCAGGCAGAATGGACAGAACACCGCCTTTTGTTTTTGACACCAGTTCTGAAGGAGGCACTGCATATATCGGGAGTTCCGACCATTACCATCAGGGCGGCCAGCAGCAAGCCGGCAGTAAACCTTTCGGTTTGCCTGGTATCGCTGCCATGGAACAGCGGCCCCAATGCGAAGATTACCGACAATATCATTACCCGTGGATGGGCCGACCTGCAGAATCACTCATCGCTGACGGAGAGCGAACCCCTGGTTCCGGGAGAATTCTATGAGATGACGTTTGAATTTGAGCCCGACGATCAGGTAATACCGGCCGGTCAGCAAATCGGACTGCTTATCTTCTCGTCCGACAGGGATTTCACCCTCTGGCCCGAACCGGGAACAAAACTAACAGTCGACCTCGACGGCACAACACTTAGGTTGCCGGTGGTAAACGGGAAGGAAGGGATTAAATGATTCTCAGCCGTTCTCACTTATCTGGGTGAGACGGTGATGGTCCAGAACACGGAACCGTTTGCCGTCCATCTGAATGAGTTTGTCGTCGCTGAATTTCCGTAGTATTCTTATAACAGTCTCCTGACTCATTCCGGTGAGTTCGGCCAGATCCTTTCGCGACAGTGGCAGGTCGAAATCGCGCGATTTGAATATCCTGTTGCTGAGACACATAATTATATCGGCCACCGTTCCGAAGGCCTGCTTGTGGGTAAGGCAGAAAAAGCGGCCGTATACCTGAAGCTTGTCCGATATAATCTTATCTATAATGTCTTTGGCAAAACTACTGTTTTCGCTGATCAGCCTCCTGAAAACCTTGACGTCAATCTGCCTTATCTCGGAATCGATATATGTCATGGCGGAATACTGGTAGGTATTATACTCCTCCGAAAGGGAGGCGAGTCCCAACAGACTTCCTTCAGGAACAAGCATCATCACCAGCGAGTTATCGCCCTTCTCAACATATATTTTTACCAGCCCCTTTTCAACGAACAGTACATTTGACGCCAGTCCGCCCTGCTTGAAGATGTTCTCCCTCTTTTTGTACTTTACTATTACAGAGTGAGCGTCGGCAAGAGCATGCTGCTCCGGAGTCAGTTTCTCAAAACACCTGCACTGAAAGTGGCTTATCGTGCAGCTTGACATCTGTTCCTGGTTCCCGTCAATCATATACTGTTGTGTGAATGGTTCCTGCAAAAATAGAGAAAAAACTGATCTGAATCATTATATTGTATTGCAAATATCAGGTTATTATAGAGTATATGACTGTCTGTAATTCTTTTCTGTTAATTTATTAACAGTAAAATTTGTGGGAGGTAATATTTTATAAACGAATTAGCATGAAGCCAAGGATATATTTGCTTATTCTGGTAATGGCGGTGGTTTTTTTCAGGTGCTCGTACCACCAGTGGGATCCCCAGAAAGGTCCAAGACTGTCGGGTTGCGAGAGCTGCCATACCGACTACGCCAAACTTAAGCTTGTTCACACCCCCGATACTGACCCCCCGGTTGGCGGATGCGGAGGCGAGGCTCCTCATTATGAACCTTATGACAGGGTGTATCTTGGCGGCGAGGGATATGCAGCATTCAAAACAGAACCTCATTACCAGCTGGGGTGTACAGGATGTCATAACGGCGACGGAAATTCAAAGGATAAAGAGACTGCACACAGCGGTACCTGGATTGCCAGCCCTTCGCTCTATGCACAGGATAAGTGCCGGGCATGCCATACCGACATAGTTGATGATTTTGCCACCAGCCTCCATAATGGTACCGGTCAGAAACGAAAGGTCGCCATCAGAAGCGGTTTCAGCGGTGCTGCCGATTTCAGTCAGCTGCCACAACACCAGCAGGATGGATATAATAAGAATTGCGCAACATGCCATGCCAACTGTGGCGAATGCCATACAGTACGACCACTTATTGCCGGTGGGGGATTGTCAAAAGGTCACGCATTCACGAAAACCCCCGATATGGTTCAGACATGTGTCTCCTGCCATACATCAAGAGGTGGACATGCATACATGGGTGTTGCCTCGGGAACCCAGCCTGATGTACATCTTACCAAAATGGGATATAAGTGTACCGACTGCCATACCGGAGCCGAAATGCACGGTAACGGAATGCCCGTTGAGCAGAGGTACGCATATACAGAACTCCCCCGGTGTACTGATTGTCATACCAATTCAGCATCGTCGAACACCTATCATACCGTTCACTATGACGACTTCAACTGCCAGGTGTGTCACTCGCAGAACTACAATAATTGCGCGAGCTGCCATATTGGTGGTGAGGGTGCAAGGGTTCCGTCCTACCTTGGTTTCAAGATTGCTGCCAACCCGATGCCCGATCTGAAACCCGGGTTTAAGTTCACCCTGGTGAGAAGAACCCTTGGCGCTCCGGATAACTGGAAGGAGCATGGTGTTCCGGAATATGCAGATTTTGATGCTCTGCCAACTTATAACTACACATCCCCACACAATATTCTCAAATGGACATCACGGACAACGGTTCCCCAGGGTGCATCATGTGCATCAAGCTGCCACATCAGGAATGAGGCCGGTGTTCTGATCAACAAGGGGCTGTACCTGTTCGAGGACGATCTCCTGGAGTGGGAAAAGAACGCAACAAGAGGAATTACGGTTGATAATATACTGCCCGCAGGCTGGCTGAATTAGCCTGAAACCAAGTAATCACTAAAACCATAAACTATGTCAAAACTGAAGTTTTTATTTCTGGCGGTGCTTGTAATTGCACTGACAGTAACATCTTGTACCAAAGATCCGGATCCCATAAATGAAGCTGAGGTTCTTATCGAGTATCTCGAATCAGACCTTTCGCCACTTGGAAAGGATTATGTAAGCACCGACCTTCCGTCAGTTATGGCTGCCACAGAGTTGCAGACCCTTAACGCAGCCAGCCAGGTTTACATTATTGATATCAGGTCGGCCGCCGATTTTACTGCTGGACGTATTACGAATGCTGTAAACGTTGAGCCGGCAAATATTCTGACACATATTCAGGGAGTAAACCTTGCCAACTATCAGAAGGTTGCCGTGGTTTGTTACACTGGTCAGACATCAGGCTGGGCGACATCGCTTCTCAGGCTGATGGGATACAGCAAGGCATGGTCGCTTAAGTTCGGAATGTGTTCATGGAACCAGGTTTTTGCCTCGAGATGGAATAACGCAATTGCCGCCGGTAACTCTCAGGCAGCAAATTTTGTGAACACGGCTACAGCAAAACCTGCTGCCGGCAATCTTCCACTCCTCTCAACCGGTAAAACAACAGGGCAAGAAATACTCGAGGCCCGAGTAAATGCAGTACTTGCTGAAGGTTTTTCAGCTGCCTCAGTGACCAACGCCACTGTATTCGGTAACCTTGCCGGCTACTATATTGCTAATTACTGGCCATTGGCACAATATAATATCAGCCATATTCCCGGTGCGGTTCAATACACCCCGAAAGAGTCGATGAAACTGGCTGCCGATCTTAAAACGCTCCCGGTAGATAAGCCTGTAGCCGTTTATTGCTATACCGGCCAGACCAGTGCATTCCTTTCAGCTTACCTGAGGGTTATCGGATATGATGCCAAATCTATCCTCTATGGCACCAACGGGATGATTTATGACATCATGGGAACAAACAGCATTAACCCCAGATTCTCAGCAGCCGATATTATGAACTACTCATACGTGGCTCCCACGAAATAGCAGTCTTCAATTCTTAAAACCCGTGAGGCTGTTGCGAAAGCGGCAGCCTTTCTGGTTTATCTGTATATCAAATTATTAAGATTCGTAGGAATTGCCGCTTTCAGCGGCGGATCCTCCTTCTCAGAGTTGCAAATGAAAGAATTGAAGTCATTGCTTTGCAATGACAAATTGCTTCGCAATTTTCAACTCAAAACCTTCGTAAAAAGCAAAAGCGAGCTTATATTTTTGCTCGCTTTTGACTTGATGTTCAATTCTTTACATTTGCCCGTGAACCCGGAGGAACTGCCGCTTTCAGCGGCGGATCCTCCTTCTCAGAGCTGCAAATGAAAGAATTGAAGTCATTGCTTTGCAATGACAAATTGCTTCGCAATTTTTAATTCAAAACCTTCGTAAAAAGCAAAAGCGAGCTTTTGTTTTTGCTCGCTTTTGACTTGATATTCAATTCTTTACATTTGCTCGTGAACCCGGAGGAACTCGAATCCCCAACCTTCTGATCCGTAGTCAGATGCTCTATCCAATTAAGCTACGGGTCCATTTTTATGCCGCGTGCAAATATAGCATAAATTTTAATTTGGTTAATATTGTCCTATCTTTAATCAGCGTTAAACTGTTATGTTAATTACGTAACATGGATAGTCTAAAATATTCAAAATAAACAACATATGAAAACGGTCCTCAAACTTACCGCAAAGATTGTACTGGCTCTGATAGCCCTGATAATCTCCGCAATGATACTCGTGCCGGTTATCTTTAAGAAGCAGATTCGAGAAGTGGTGGTAAACCAGATAAACTCAATGGTCAATGCCAGGGTTGAGATAGGCAACTACTCGCTCGGCTTCTTTAAAAACTTCCCCAATCTCTCATTCTCGCTTAATAGCGTCTATGTTATTGGTAATGATAGGTTTGAAGGGGATACACTCGCCGGATTCCGTTCATTTTCCGTGGTGTTCAACCTTGCCAGTGTTTTTGGCGACGGTGGTTATGAGGTGAAGTCAATACTGGTTGACAGTCCTGTGATAAATGGAATTGTTCTCGCTGACGGAACCGCCAACTGGGATATTATGAAACCATCGGAAGAGTCGCCCGCTGAACAGGTGGCCGGTGAACCGGCAGGAGAGGAGCAGGGTGAATCTTCAATGAGGCTGTTACTGCGCCGGTTCGCTATAAACAACGGAATAATCCAGTATACTGACGAGGAAATGAAGATGTCGGCTACCCTCGGCAACCTCAATTTCAACCTGTCGGGCGATATGACGGAATCGGAAACCGATTTGAATATGGCCCTTGATATCTCCGCCGTCGATGTTGTATATGACGGAATACGGTACCTCAGGGAGGCATCAGTCGATTCGGAAATAGGGCTCTTCGCCGACCTCAATGCCTTCAGATTTACTTTCCGCGATAATTACTTCACCATCAATGATCTGACCCTTAATTTCTCGGGTGAGGTGGCAATGCCCGGCGATGATATCTTCACCGATATCACCTTCTCAACCCCGGGAACCGGCTTCAAGTCGCTGCTCTCAATGGTTCCCGCGGTTTATATGACCGGTTACGAAGGACTCAGGGCCGACGGAACCTTTGGACTGAACGGTGCAGTTAAAGGTACATACAGCGAATCAGACAGTACATATCCCAACGCGGTTCTGGGCCTCAACATCAGAAATGGCGTCATCAGTTATCCCGATCTTCCCGAGAAGATTACGGCGATAAATATGGACCTGAATGTTGATTTCAACGGCACCGATATGGACAAAACGGTGGTCGACATGCCTGCATTTCACTTCGAACTCGCCGGTAATCCGTTCGACATGACGGCTAACATCAGAACACCAATGAGCGACCCTGAGGTGAAGGGTACTGCACGTGGCAAAATCAACTTCGCATCGCTTGCCAGCGCCGTTCCGCTGGAGGATATGACACTCGACGGTTTCCTCGAAACATCGCTGAGTATGGCCGGCAAAATGTCGATGATTGAGCAGGAGCAGTACCAGGATTTCCATGCTGAGGGAACCATGGGCCTGTCGGGATTCAAAGTGGCAATGGCCGATTTGCCTGAGGTTACAATAGCCAGGGCGCTGTTCGATTTCAATCCTGCAACAGCCGAACTAAAGGAGTGCAGTATAATTGTCGGCAGGAACTCCGATTTCAGCATTACCGGATCGCTGTCGAACTATTTACCATACCTCTTTTCCGACGGAACCGTGAAGGGCACGCTTACCCTTGGTTCCCGCATGATTGACCTTGATGAGATAATGGCCGCAATGCCGGCAGAAGAGGAAGTTGAGGAGGACACAACTGCGCTGGCGCTGATACTGGTGCCGGAGAATATCGACTTTACCTTCGCGGCTGTCATTGACAAACTGGTTTACGGTACCATTAAACCGACAGGCATAAGGGGGAATCTGTTGGTTCGCGACGGTATGCTGAGGGTTTACGACACCGGGATGGAGATTCTCGGAGGCAAAATAGGTATGACTGCAGTTTACGATACGCGCGATTCACTGAAACCGGTTATGAGCGCCGATATGGCGGTTACCAATATGCTTGTGAAGAGCGCCTTCGAGACGTTTAACTCGGTGCAGAAGCTGGCACCGGCCGGAAAGGGCATTGAAGGTGCGGTTAACCTCAACCTGAAGTTTGAAAGCCTGCTGGGCAGCGATATGATGCCTGTGCTGAACAGTATTAACGGCGAAGGAATAATTACCTCCAGCCAGCTGCAGCTTGTCGACGCTCCAACTTTCACTAAGATAAGGGAGGTGCTGAAGGTGGGAGAGAATTACACTAATACATTTAGGGATATCAGGGCAGGTTTCAGGGTTAAGGAGGGAAGAGTTTATGTTACACCCTTTGACACCAGACTTGGTAATATAAAAATGAATATTTCTGGAGACCAGGGGTTTGATCAGACAATCAACTATTTCATAAAGACTGAGATACCCAGAGCCGAACTGGGCAGTGCTGCCAACGAACTTATCAATAACATGGCATCACAGGCTTCGAGGCTCGGGCTGGCTTATACCCCTGCAGAAGTGATAAAGGTAAACCTGAAGGTTGGAGGAACTGCCCTTAAACCTGAGATTTCGCCCGATTTTGGCGGCGGTAGCGGTGCTTCATCTGCGGTATCTGCACTGAAGGAACAGGCCACTACAGAAGTGAAGGAAGCTGTCAAAGAGGTCGTTACAGAAGTATCCGACAAGGCCAGGGAAGAGGTGGAGGCTCAGGCTGCAAAGCTAATGAAGGAGGCTGAAGAGAAGGCTCAGACCCTTAGGGATGAAGCCGCCAAAGCTGCTGAGAAGATAAGGGCAGAAGCCGATATTCAGGCGCAGCGGTTAATTAAGGAGGCCGAGGGCAAGAATGCCCTGGCAAAAACTGCTGCAGCCAGGGCTGCCGATCTGCTTCGCAAGGAGGCCGACAAGAAGGCAGGACAGATGGTAAAGGAGGCTGATGTACAGGCTCAGAAGCTTGTCGACGAAGCCGCCGCAAAACGCGACGAACTGCTTAAAAAACTTTAGCTAACCCGCAACCCGAACCGAGACCAGCGACAGCAGGGCGAGCTCACGACCGAAGGGAGTAAACCCGAAACCAGTATCCAGCAACCAGTAACCAAAAGGGCCCCTCACAACTGAGCGGCCCTCTCCCTTTTTGGCAATCTCTTTAATCAGAATATTCTTTCCTTAATCCTGGCCTTCTTGCCGGTGAGGTTGCGGAGGTAGAAAATCCTTGCCCTGCGAACCTTGCCGTACTTGTTGACCTCAATCTTGTCGATGAACGGTGATGATATGGGAAAGATCCTTTCAACACCTACGTTACCCGACATTTTGCGGACGGTGAAGGTCTCGGTGTGGGCGCTGCCCGACCTCTGAAGAACAACACCGCGGTATTGCTGTATACGCTCCTTGTTTCCTTCCTTTATTTTATAATGTACGGTAACCGTGTCACCTGCCCTGAATTTCGGGAATTCGTTCTCAGAAGCAAATTCCTTCTCTATAACACTCATTAAGTTCATCGCTCAAATAATTATTTTGTCACTGTTTCTCTTGCTGAAATCGGTCGCAAATGTACAAATATTTTTTTTATTACCTGCAAGTAGCCCGAAAAAAACAGGGTTATTGATAATTGTATGTTACTTCCTGACTTTCAGCTTGTCACCGGTGTCTTTAACGATCCTCCGGTTCCATTCCTCACCATATCCAGGCTGAACTAAATTCGGGTTAACCCTGTTATAACCGTCAGGCACCACGGCCGGAGTCTTGACATTGCCATCAACATATTTGGTGAAGAGAAACCGGTAAAGCTCCTTCCACTCTGAAACCGTTCTGTTACCGGCGGTTACAGAGTATCCGGTGATGTATTTAACGGCGTTTTTCGGATTCTTTTTATAGAGTTCGGCAGCTTTGGCATCAACCCCGGCTACTTCTGAAATATAGCCCTCCTCAAGCTGGTTCTGCTTCGCCTGCAGATCGCCAATCACCAGCCGTGTGCGCGAGTAGGCGAAGTCGGTTACCTGGTTGAACACCCAGAATGCGGCACTCTCGCTGAATGTCATCATATCGCCGTTTCCAACTGCAAATGATGAGGGAACCGAGGTCATTCCGCAATACATTGGAGTGTATACCGTGTAATAGGTATCATCAACACCGAACCATAGAATACCCCCAATCGGGTCGGGAAGCCAGCTGCGGCTCTGTGAAACAAACGAAAATCCGGTCTGCTGTGTTGAAATGGCCCGTTCCTGGATATAATCCTCACCGTCAACCTTATACTGCATGGGCCTCCAGCGTACGGTACTGCCGTAGGGACCTGCACCCAGGTCTTTCGTCATGTCCATGGGGGTATTCTGGTAATAGTCGCGCATCATGTTCATTACGTCCCTTACACTGAGCTTCTGATCGGGCTTAACCCACAGAGGCATTCTTTCGGTAAGGTTATAACCCATTGCATAGTCGAGATACTTGCCCATCTGGCTGTTCACCTTGTTGAACCCCGACCATACCCTTGCCTCGCAGAAGCGTGCCGAACCGAAATCGAGCGGGGCATAGGTATCGCTGAAACTGAAATCCCTGTCCGCTCCCGAGTACCAACCCATATCGCGTGCCACCTGAATTACATCAGCAGCATATGCATTCTCAACTGCAGGGTCGAATATCTTTTCAATCTCCTTCGAAGTGATCGATGTTTTCCCGTCGGAGAGCGGGAATGTGGTTATCCGTGGATGATTGGCATGTCCCGATATATATCCGTCAGGAACCCTGCGTGCAACCCACAGGATACCCTTTTTCCCCTCGCCCTTCCCGGTGAGCTCCATTATCCACACTTCATCCTTGTCAGCAATAGAAAATGACTCACCTGAGCTGTAATAGCCGTACTCATCGGTAAGCTTAACAATAGTGGCAATGGCCTCACGTGCACTCTTCGCCCTTTGAAGTGTAATGTAAATAAGGCTGCCATAGTCTATAATGCCCTGTGTATTTCCCAGCTCCGGCCGTCCGCCGAAAGTGGTTTCGCCAATCGCCAGCTGATGCTCATTCATATTGCCGACTACCGAGTAGGTCTGAGGTGCCTGTGCAATCTTGCCGAGGAACTTACCGGTATCCCATTCGTAAACGTCAAGCATTGATCCTGCAGGCCACTTTTTTGCTGGCCAGAAGTAGAGCTCACCATAAAGAACATGTGAGTCGGCCGAGTATGTAACCATTGTCGACCCGTCCTTCGATGCACCTTTGGTAATCATAAAGTTGGTGCAGGCATCTGCCACGGTTGCGGTTATGACCAGAATGGCCATTACCGCGAAGAAGTATTTCGCCAGTTTTGTCATAATTCATTTATTGTTAATTATACCTAATTTTTATACAGAACAGGGGGCAAGATAATAAAAATGACGTAATGGCGTAATGACTTAATGACGTAATGGCGTAATGACTTAATGACGTAATGGCGTAATGGCGTAATGGCGTAATGACTTAATGACGTAATGGCGTACTGGCGTATAAGGGCGTAATACCTCATAACCCATACCGCATACTGCATTCAGAACAATTTCGCCGGGTAGATGCCTGCATCAACCATATTTTTGATACTCTCAACAACGAACGGTTTGTCTTCGCGATAGGTAACGCCAAACCACTTGCCACCGGTTTTGAGTATCTGAATGGTGATGGTTCCGTCCTTTACATACTTGTCGACCGATGTAGGAATGTCGAGTTCGGCTGTCAGATCATCGATACGGGTCTGAAGGAAACTCGTGAATTCCTTCTCAAGAAGATAATAAACAGAAGGCTTGAACCCCCACAGGTTCATCGATACCACCTCTTCTCCGGTAAACATGAGATCCTTTCCGTCGGCACCAGGGGCAACAGCACCCTGTGGTGTCTTTGATATCTTTCGTGTCTCCACAATCCCCTCAAGAAACCCGGAAGGAGAGACCCTGCAAACGCCCCGGTTTACATGGCCATGGTCAGAAAGGGTGTTGCCCATCCTGTAACCAACGATGGTGTAGTTGTTGTCGTCCTTGTCGTTAACGAGAAACTCACGAAGTATCTTGAACGATTCAACACCGTAGTAGTCATCGGCATTAATAACCCCGAATGGCTCCTTTATCTTATCTTTTGTAACGAGGATTGCATGGCTGGTGCCCCATGGTTTCTGCCGGCCTTCCGGTAATTTATATCCCGACGGCAGATTATCAAGTTCCTGGAATACGTAATCAATTTCTATATGGTTTTTAAGCCGGTCTATGAATGCCTCACGGAATGGCTGTTCAATGTCGCGCCTGATTACGAAGACAATCTTTCCGAAGCCTGCCCTGATTGCATCGTATATCGAATAATCTATTATCGTCTCACCGGACGGTCCGACCTGGTCGAGCTGCTTAAGCCCGCCATACCGGCTTCCCATACCGGCAGCAAGTACCATTAGTGTTGGTTTCATAGCAGAGTTGATTAGTTTTGCACAATAATAGCAAAAAAAAGGCGACCTTTACATTAAATAATCATTATCCAAACCATAAATCATCAACCCAACACCCGAAACCCGAACCGACACCGGCGTCAGCCGGTCGAACTCACCGGAGTAAACCAGCAACCAGAAACCAGAAACCCCAAATCTCAAATCTCAAATCTCAAATCTCAAATCGTTAATCTTAAACCGTTAATCCCCCATGATCCTCGAGGTTTGTGTTGACTCGGTTGAGTCGTCAGTAAATGCGGAGGCGGGCGGTGCCGACAGACTTGAACTATGTGGCGCCCTCGGGATCGGAGGAATTACTCCGGGTGCCGGTACAATAGACTCGGTTACTGCCAATGTCAGTATCCCTGTTTATGTTATGATACGTCCCAGGGGTGGCGATTTTCTGTACAGTGATTACGAGTTCGAGGTAATGCGCCGCGATATTGACTTTGCCCGGGAGGCAGGGGCCACCGGCGTTGTCTTTGGTATACTGCTTCCCGACGGCAGGGTTGACACTGAACGGACGGCATGGCTTACCGGATATGCTTCACCGCTGCCGGTTACTTTTCACAGGGCATTCGATCTGGCTGCCGATCCTTTCCGGGCACTCGAGGATATCATAGCTGCCGGTCCTGCCCGGATTCTCACCTCGGGTCAGCAGAACAGCGCTCTGAGCGGAGCAGGGCTGATAGCAGACCTTATAGAGAAAGCCCGAGGAAGGATAACGGTAATGCCGGGTGCTGGAATAAACCAGACCAATTTTATGGAACTTGTCAGGATAACCGGCGCAACGGAATACCACCTCACAGGCAGGAAGGTGGCTGAGAGTTCAATGCAATTCCGCCGCCGGGGTATTGCCCTCGGACACCCGGCTCTTGCTGACGATGATTACCTGCTGCGGTATGCCGATTCAGAGACTATTGCCGCCATAAAGCGTACAATGAAGTAATCCCAGACCCGCAACCCCTCACCACCTGAACTCCGCGCTGAATTCAGCCACATTGTTGCGGTTGTCGGTAACCCTCAGCAAGAGCGTATGCATCTTGCCCTTTTCGGTCCGCTTCGGGTCAAAGCGGTGCACGATAACAGAGTTCTTAGGGTCATACTCAAACAGCGCCCATTTTTCATCAATAAAGGCCTCGTAGCTCTTTATCCCCGAAAAGTCATCGCTGATATTGAAGCGAAGTTCGCGTCTTCCGGTGAGGTCGGTGCCGCTGGTAAACCCATTTGTCACTATTTCAGGGGGAACCGTATCGATTCCTACCGAAAAGCTGCCAAACGACCGCAGGTCGGCAGCCAGGAAGTCGCCCGACCATTCACCCCCGACGTAGGAGGGCCGCCCGTTGCCATTCAGCGAAACTATTGCCATCCTGCCTTTAAGGCCCTCGGGTATGGAAACCGGTTTAACCGAAAGTTTGTATGCCTTATGAATGGGAGTGAACCTGTCCATTATTGTGAAAATATCGGCATATAGTGATTCGGGCCGTTCTGACCTGCTGAATTTGAATTCAATATTGTCGTAGAATGAGTTCTCGGGTATTGAAACAGATATATCGCCGTCGGCCATGCGGTATTGCCTGTTATACTGAAGCAGGCGCGTATTGTTTGAACCAGCCTGTTCCGGCATATGACCGTCTGATTGCGATTGCACCCTGAAAACAAGAGCCGATGAGTTCAGGTGCGAGTCGGTTACTACTATTCTGATGGTATGGGTGGTATCGGTGCGGAAATCAAACACCCCCCTGTTAACCAACGTTTTATAGGCACTTAGCTTATCATTCGGAGCGGCAAAAGTTTGCTGTATGGTTACATTGTCCCTGACTTTCCTTTTGTAATCGATATGGCTGTTGACATACCGGGTTTCATCAAATGAGAACCGGTCCATTTCAAAATGGTAAATTGTCTGCCCGTCAACCATCATTTCAATTGAATAGACTCCGCATTTGTTCCAGCTGTCGTTGAGGTAGTCGTGGGTACGGATGCCGAATCCGGCCCTGCCGCTGACAGTTATGGGCCGGTCACTTCTTATATAGAAGCTGCCGTGGCTGCCCTGAGCAGCCAGCAGAATATCCTCATTTTTGCCGTTCACTGCAGTAGTTTTGTCCATCGGATAGACGACCAGCGACTCAATTAAAGGCTTGATGTTGTCTTTTACCCCGAACTCAAACTTAAGCGGATCAAGCGGCATTTCATTGTCCGACTTCCTTATTTCGTAATGCAGGTGCGGCCCCGACGAACTCCCCGTGTTCCCCGAAAAAGCAATAAGCTGGCCCTGGCGGAACACGAACCTGCCTTCAGGGGGGAATAGGTTAACCGCGAAACTGCGGTTCTGGTACTGCTGGCCGGTAACATATTCCTCGATTTCAGGGATGAAGCGGTCGAGGTGGGCATAAACTGTTGAGTAACCCGAAGGGTGGCGCAGATAGAGAGCCTTGCCGAAACCGCCCGGTGAGACTCCTATGCGGTACACATACCCCGATGCGGCGGCCACTATTTCGTGACCTGTTACTCCCTGCGTCCTGATGTCAATGCCGGAATGAAAGTGATCTGACCTGATCTCGGCAAAATTGGCCGACAGCAAAATGGGTATCCTCACCGGCGAAATAAAAAGACCGCGGTCGGGGTTATCGCTGTTCATTGCTATAAGAAGCAGGGTTAATGGCACTCCCAATGCCCTTGAAATTATCTTGCTGACCATGTTCTCCGGAAATTGACTGCAAAACTATCGCAAAGCTGATAATGTGCAACTATTTTCATCAGTTTTTTGGCAGAAAGGCGGGAAATCGCTATTTTTGTATTAAAGATTTCTGTTATGTCGGAGAAAGTTCTTGAAGGAGTTGTTTTATTGAACAAGAATATCTCGAAATTGTTGGATGAATACAACGAACTCAGAACCCGGTACGACAGTCTGCAAAAGGAGATCAACGATTTAACCCTCCGTATGCAGAACAAGGAGTCTGAATTTGAAGAGTTAAAAAGAAGCTACGAACGAGCGAAGCTCACCGGAGCGCTTCTGGGCGAAGGAGAAAATGCCCGTGATGCGAAGAGGAAGCTGAACGAGTTGGTGCGGGAAATTGACAAATGTATTGCTCTTTTAAACAGATAATATAAAAATATGGATGATAAGCTTTCCATCAGGGTTAATGTGGCGGACAGGTTTTATCCATTGAAGATCGAAAAGGATGATGAGGAGAAGATCCGCAGCGCCGCGAAGATGATCAACGAAAAGGTGCTGATGTACAAGCAGCGCTACGTTGACAAGGACACCCAGGATTTCCTGGCTATGGCGGCTCTGCAGTTTGTTATCCAGCTCATCGAAGAGGAAAAAAGCGGAAGCAATGATGAGCTTCCGGCAATTCTCGAAGAACTGAACAGGAAACTGGAATCAGTACTGAACAAAGAGCATAGCGTTCTTTAACATAAGCAAGTAATTTGCCCGCATTGTTTCTTCATTCATTTTTGAAACTCAACAGTATCAAAACTGGAACCAAAGCTCGGTTCCCCAAGAACAGGCCTCGGCCCGCTTCGGCGGGATTGCGTTAATTCGCAACAGTGGACGTTCGACGACTACCGGCAGGTCCAACCATGTGAGTATGGGGTTTTGTAAAAGTTGGAGAAGCTCTGCGGGTTTTTTTATACTCTAAATTGAAGGTGAATTATGATTATGGGATTTTTATCAGAAGGTTTGTCCTGGATATTTTGCGGAGCGGCTTTTCTGGCCGGGTTTGGAATCTCCTACCTGGTGTGGATGACACTGCTTTCTGCACGCCGGAAAAAGATTGTAGCTGACGCCGAGGCTGAAGCTGAAGTCATCAGAAAGGAAAAAATACTCCAGGCAAAGGAAAAATTCCTTCAGCTCAAAAGTGAGCACGAGAAGGTAATAAATGAGAAGAACAGCCGTGTCACCCAGGCAGAGAACCGTATCAAGCAGAAGGAGATGAGCATAAACCAGAAGCTTGAGGAACTTCAGAGAAAGAGCAGCGAGGCCGATGCAATCAGGAACAACCTGAACACTCAGCTCGACCTCATTGACAAGAAGAATGAAGAACTCGCCAAACAGCACCGGCAGCATGTGGAAAAGCTTGAAGCCATCTCGGGATTGTCGGGTGAAGAGGCCAAGAACCAGTTGATTGAATCACTGAAAGAGGAAGCCAGGATTCAGGCATCCTCGCTGGTGAACGAAATCATCGATGAGGCTAAGCTTACCGCAAGCAAGGAGGCTAAGCGGATTGTAATGAACTCGGTACAGAGGGTTGCAACCGAAACTGCCATTGAGAATGCAGTAACCGTCTTTCACATCGATTCTGATGAGATCAAGGGAAGGATCATTGGCCGCGAGGGAAGGAATATCAGGGCCCTTGAAGCTGCAACTGGTATTGAAATCGTGGTTGACGACACTCCCGAGGCCATTGTCCTTTCGGGTTTTGACCCGGTAAGGCGGGAGGTGGCCAGGCTGGCTTTGCATCAGCTGGTAACCGACGGCAGGATACACCCTGCCCGCATTGAGGAGATTGTCGAGAAGACGCGGAAGCAGGTCGAGGAAGAGATAATGGAGGTGGGCAAGCGCACCAGTATCGACCTTGGTATTCACGGTCTGCACCCCGAGCTGGTGCGCCTGATTGGCAAGATGAAGTACAGGTCATCGTACGGCCAGAACCTTCTTCAGCACTCTCGCGAGGTGGCAAACCTCTGCGCAATAATGGCTTCGGAAATAGGTCTTAACCCGAAGGTTGCCCGCAGGGCCGGGTTACTTCACGATATTGGCAAGGTGCCCGATGATGAGCCTGAACTGCCGCATGCAATTTTCGGTATGAAGCTGGCCGAGAAGTACAAGGAGAAGCCTGAGATATGCAATGCCATTGGTTCTCACCACGACGAGACTGAAATGACATCACTCTACGCGCCGATAGTACAGGTTTGTGATGCCATATCGGGTGCCCGTCCGGGTGCAAGGCGTGAAGTGGTGGAGTCGTATATCAAGCGCCTCAAGGAGCTTGAGTCACTGGCCCTGCAGTATCCCGGCGTAATGAAGACATACGCTATTCAGGCCGGACGGGAACTGAGGGTAATAGTTGGCGCCGAGAAGGTATCGGACGAGGAGGCTGAGGCACTTTCGGGAGATATAGCACGCAAGATTCAGAATGAGATGACCTACCCGGGGCAGGTTAAGATCACCGTTATCAGGGAGACCCGGTCGGTGAGCTATGCCAAGTAACCGTGCGGTTATTACAATAATGCAGGCGCAGCTTCGGTGCTGCGCTTTTTTTTTATACATTTGGTGTAGTTTATTTTGACTTTGTAAGTAATTGCCCTTCAGGTTGTTTCGCAACATAATGCCACTGGGTGGGAAAAGATTCTTTCCATAAATGATGCAATATGTTAAATTCGCATTCAGTTTGTAATACAGGATAATCAGGCATCAGATGAAAAGTCGGGTTTCAGGCAGAAGAATTCTCGTAACGGGAGGAGCAGGATTTATAGGGTCGAATCTGGTTGGTTCGCTTTTAGAATCGGATAATCAGGTGACCTGTCTCGACAATTTCAGTACGGGCAGGCCTGAGAATATCAGGGAGTTCTCGGGCCGTTCCGGTTTCCGCTTCATTGAGGGCGACATAAGGGATTACGATGTATGCAGGGCTGCTGCCGCAGGCGCGGAGATAGTCTTCCACCAGGCTGCCCTGGGCTCGGTTCCCCGCTCAATTAAAGATCCGGTAACCTCCACCGATGTTAATGTTGGCGGGTTTGTACGGATGCTGCAGGCTTCGGTTGAATCGGGTGCAGAAAGGTTCATTTATGCAGCCAGTTCGTCTACCTACGGCGATCATGAAGGACTTCCCAAGATAGAGGAGCAGATAGGAAAGCCGTTATCGCCATATGGTGTTACGAAGTATGCCGATGAGCTTTTTGCGGGTGTTTTTGCAAAAAGCTACGGGATTGAGGTTATCGGGCTTAGGTATTTCAATGTATACGGGCCGAAGCAGGATCCTGAAGGGGCTTATGCTGCGGTTATTCCGAAGTTTGTTTTGCAGTTGATGCGGGGTGAGCGGCCGGTGATAAACGGCGACGGAACAATTTCGCGCGATTTCACTCATGTCGACAATGTTGTTCATGCGAATCATCTGGCTGCGCTTGTTACCGGCGACGACACGCTTAACCAGGTATATAATATTGCCTGCGGTGAGGCAGCCTCGATTAACCGGATGTATGAAATAATAAGGAATAGCCTGGGTGAGTTTGATATAGGTGTTCTAGGTATTGAACCGGTTTACGGTCCTGAAAGGTCGGGTGATATACGCCATTCGCTCGCTTCGGTTGAGAAGGCGGAGCGGCTGCTGGGCTACAAACCGGTTGTTCGGCTCAGCGAAGGGTTGCCGGCAACCGTGAAGTGGTTCTACAAAAGACTGCAGCAGAAGGCGGGGTGAGAACCCGGCCAGAACTGCATAAATTATAATTGCCTGATTGTTAGTCACCTGAATTAATTAAGCTGTGACTGACGGGGCGATCGCTTGAGAAACGTTTTTAATCTGAATGCATATAATGAGGAAAGTTGCACTTATATCGGGCATCACCGGACAGGATGGCTCGTACCTGACTGAACTGCTCCTTGAGAAAGGGTATGAGGTTCATGGCATAATCAGACGATCGAGTTCATTCAATACCTTCAGGATTGACCACCTGTACAACAATCCAGAATACCTTAACAGAAGACTGTTCCTTCACTATGGTGACCTGACCGACTCAAGCAACCTGAACAGGCTTGTTGAGAAGGTTGAACCTTCTGAGATTTATAACCTTGGAGCACAGTCGCATGTGCAGGTTTCATTCGAGGTTCCGGAATATACAGCTGAAGTTGACGGGGTAGGTACCCTGCGGTTTCTGGATGCGATTAAGGAGACCGGAATAGCCACGCGGTTCTACCAGGCCTCCACATCTGAGCTCTATGGACTGGCACAGGAGGTTCCACAGACTGAGACCACACCTTTCTATCCCCGCAGTCCGTATGCAGCAGCAAAACTTTATGCTTATTGGATAGTTGTCAACTACCGGGAGGCTTATAATCTCTTTGCATCGAACGGGATACTCTTTAACCACGAAAGTGAGAGACGGGGAAAGACATTTGTTACCCGTAAAATAACGGTGGCTGCCGGCAAGATACTTACCGGTTCGCAGGAAAAACTTTTCCTTGGCAATCTCGATGCCAGGCGTGACTGGGGTTATGCCCCTGAATATGTTGACGGCATGTGGCGCATGCTTCAGGCTGATGAACCATCAGATTTCGTACTTGCCACCAATGAGACTCACACCATCAGGGAGTTTGTGGAAGAGACCTTCCGGGTGCTGGGTGAAGAGATTGAGTGGTATGGAAAGGGATTGGATGAGAAAGGTATACTGAGATCGACAGGAAAGGCAATTATTGAGATTGATCCCAGACATTTCAGGCCTACTGAGGTCGATCTGCTTATTGGCGATTACTCGAAAGCCAGGGATATACTGGGATGGGAACCAACAACACGATTCCGTGAACTGGTAAGAATAATGGCCGTTTCCGATTTCGAGAAGGCCAAAAGCAGCAGGAACAACTATTCAAACAATTTCTGATTCAGCAAACTCCGCTGGTAATGAATAAGGATTCAAAGATATACGTAGCCGGTCATAATGGAATGGTAGGAAGTGCCATTACCCGCCGGCTAAAGGCTGAGGGATACTGGAATCTTGTATTTACTCCCTTTCCCGAATACGATCTTACCAACCAGTCTGTCGTAGCCGATTTCTTCAGAAATGAGAAGCCGGTGTATGTGTTCCTTGCAGCTGCAAGGGTAGGAGGGATTATGGCAAACAATACCTACAGGGCACAGTTTATTTACGATAACATAATGATACAGTGCAATGTTATTCATCATAGCTATCTGAGTGGGGTCAGGAAGCTTCTGTTTCTTGGCAGCTCCTGTATCTATCCGAGAGATTGTCCCCAGCCTATAAAAGAGGAGTATCTGCTTACAGGTGAACTGGAATACACAAACGAACCCTATGCAATAGCAAAGATTTCCGGATTGAAAATGTGTGAGGCATATAATCATCAGTACGGAACAGATTTCATTGCAGTTATGCCTACCAATCTGTACGGACCAAATGACAACTACGATCTCGAAACTTCACATGTTCTGCCTGCGCTTATCAGAAAGTTCTTCCTGGGTAAATGCCTTATGGATAGTGATCTGGCAAAAATCAGGCAGAACCTCACAAGATATCCTGTCAGGGATTATGATAGTAATAAAGGAGACCAGCATATCCTCGACCTGCTGAATCGTTACGGCATACGGTATAAAACACCCGGAGACAAATCATCAGGTGTGGTTATTGAACTATGGGGTTCGGGCAAACCACTGCGTGAATTCCTGCACGTTGACGACCTGGCTGCGGCATGTATGCACATTATGTCAATTGACAAAGAGACGTCTGACAGTACTTCCTCTGACGTTACTCACAGACACTCACATATTAATATTGGCAGTGGCCGGGAGATAACTATTCATGATCTGGCTGTGTTGGCTGCCAAAGTATCTGGTTTTAGGGGAGGAATTGACTGGGATAGCGGCAAGCCTGACGGTACCATAAGGAAACTTCTCGATTCATCTCTTATCGGCAGTTTAGGGTGGTATCCTGCAATTGACCTTGAGGAGGGAATGAGTAACTCTTTTCTGGATATTGCTTCCAGCCACTGATTAAACTCCGGTTGAGTCTTGAGGATCAAAGGAACAATAACGACAAACTTTGCAATCAGAGTACTGGTTTTTACAGCGGTGCTCTTAATCTTTATTACTATCAGCTTGATATGGAATTTCAAAGCTAAGTTCCTCAATGAGATTACCAGTATCGCTGTATTCTATTCAGCTTATCTCATAACTCCATCATTGCATCTCGACAAGGTTTCCATAGTTTCACCAAAGAATCTTATGTTGCTTGTATTCTTTATGAGACTGGTAATTTGCCCGGTAACTATACTTATTACCGGCCAGCAAAGCTGGAAACTTCCTGCTGAACCCACCCATGAAGACCTATATCTGGTTCACCTGATCACATTCGTTGCATTTTACGCATTTGTCTCTGGCTGGGATCTGTTAAGAAGAGCTTCGCCGGGCGAAGAGAGACCGCCCTCTCCAGGAATGAAATTCAGGAATAACGCAGTCATTGCCCTCTTCCTGTTCGGTAGCCTGCTTTTTGTTGTTTACGGGTATTATGGGTCTCTGAATGGTTATCTTGCATCGATCTTCGTCGAAGATTATGATGCTTCCCGTGAAGGTCAGGGAAAACTTCTTATTTATATATCAATTATTCTCAGGTATGTGATTCCTTTCCTGGGAGTTATACTTGGGCTGGTCTTTATCCATAAGATTAAGAGTGGTATCTGGGTCAGAGCAATCACAGCGTTTCTTTTCATCATTATAATTGTTTTTCTGGGACTAAGTCCATCGAGGAATAATATGATTTTCCCGGTTCTGTCATTCCTGGCTGCATGTATACCTATTTACTTCAGGATTAAGTTCCGCGATTTTTTACTGGGTGCTGCAGGATTTCTCATTCTATTGTTTCTGTTCCAGAATATCAGGAAAAGAGAGAATGCCCCAATGATTGAAGAACTTAACAGAGTGGAGAAATTTGTTGAATTTGTTCAGGTGTATTTTGTGGCGCCACACATTATGACCCCATTGGTCACAATTGTGGAGAACGCTGATACTATTCCATTTACATTACATTCATCTTTACTGGAATCAATTCCTGTTCTGGGGGCTCCCTTCCGGCAAAAAAGTGGTTCATATGTTTACAACGTTGCATATGGCAGAGCCGTTGGACCCGATCAGGTCTTTCCGACTTATGGTGAGGTATTCTTCAACCTTGGGATGATTGGTCTGATATTTGTATTTATGCTTACCGGCTTCATTTACAGAAAGTTGGATCGATTCTTTATGATTGATACCACTAATGACCCTTTTCTGAGATCATTGGTTTTCTATCTTTCTCTCCTGTTTAATGCGACAATATTTTATAGCTATTCGGTGTTGGGGCAATTCTTTTATTATAATTCAATTCTAATCTTTGCCATGTTGATATTCAGGGACCGAATCGGAACGAATAATGCTTAAGAAGAAGATACTACTATCTCATCTTGCCGTCTACTTAAAGAGTAACAAGGGATTCTTTAACGCCTTGTCACTTGGAACACTCTCCTCGTTCCTGTCGCAAGGTTTTAATTTTGTAACCATTATACTTATTACGAGGGCTCTGGGAGAGACTGCGATGGGCCATTTTGCAATGACACAGAGTATTGTTATTATGTTAATCACATTTGGCATTCTGGGTCAGAATATTTCATCATCTGCCTTAACCGGTAAATTCAGAAGAAGATACCCCAACCACCTGGGGCAACTAATCGGGAACTCATATTTGCTGACAACCTTAATGACCCTGCTGGTTATTTTAGCATATGTATGCTTGTCAGGAAAACTGTTCCCGATTGCTCTTATTACACAGGAGGGCAGCTTCTTTCTAAAAGTAGTAATTCTGATATGGTTTACCGGAATGACCTTTGATATGCTTCAGGCAAGCACGCTTATCGGTCTTGAATCATTCAGGTATCTTGTGAAGACTGATTTGCTTAAGGGCTTGTTTTCAATTCTTGTAATACTTCCTCTCGCTTTATTTCTGGGACTGACGGGTGCTTTTGCAGGGTATGCGGTTTCTTCACTAATAGGCGTACTCCTAAACCAATGGTTTATCAGAAAAGAACTTGCAAAGCATAATGCAAGAATTGAATTCAGTTTTAATCCTGTTCTTGTATTGAGGATATTGAAGATTGGACTGCCGGTATTTGTTGCTGCCTTGTTTATCAGTCCGACAATATGGCTCACTAACCGGCTCGTATTTGATGCTGAAAATGGACCTTCTGTCCTGGGCATCATCTTTGTATGCAGGCAGTTACTTGTTTTACTGCAGTTTGTACCTGTTCAGATTTCACGAGTTGCTTTGCCACTAATAACCAACAGTAAGGGTGCTCCTGAGGAGCATACCATTAAAAGGCTGAGCCTCTTAACCAGTCTTTTGGCCTGCATTCTTCTGGCTTCTGCAGGGATATTACTTGAAGATAATATTCTGGCAGCCTATGGTCTCGATCCGGAGGTTTCACTAATGCCTTACAGAATTACTATAGTCACCCTTTTCTTTTCGGCGACAAATATGATTATTGGACAGTTTGCCATTGCCGGCCGGAGTCCCTGGAACAGGGCCTATGCTGATATGATTATTGCATTGGTAACAGTTGCAGTTACTCTTGCAATGGTAAAAACCAACCTAATACTCGCATTGCCTGTGGCAATGCTCATTTCGTTAATAATCAGCAATGTATTTCTGATATTCTCCACGAAATCAGAAATACCTTCCTTCATCAGGTAGTTACATGCAACCGAGAAGAATAGCTATCCTCTATATCTGTACCGGTAAATACAGGATTTTCTGGGATAGCTTTTATAATTCATCCCGCGAACACCTTTTAACGGACTCCATAAAACACTTCTTTGTATTTACCGATGCAACGGATATTGAGGGCAAGGATGTGACTGTGATTTTCAGAAATCATAGAGGTTTTCCAGAAGACTCATTATTGAGGTTCGAGATGTTCCTTATGCTGGAAAAGGAGTTGCATGAATTTGACTTCGTGTTTTTTTTTAATTCCAATATGGTATTCCGACAGGAAATAGGAGATGAGATTCTGCCTCCTGCCGGGCTTACACAGCTTGTTGGCGTATTGCATCCGGGATATTACAATGTCTCCCCGATATGGTTTCCATATGAGCGTAATAAAGGCTCTGAGGCGCATATTCCAAGAATGAGAATGAAAATGCACTACATGGCTGGTGCCATAATAGGAGGCTCTGCTGAAGAATTCATTAATTTGTCCAGAACATGCCTGCAAAACATCAGGAAAGACTTGGAGAAAGGGATAGTAGCCGTCTTTCATGATGAATCGCATATTAACAGGTTTTTCTCACGATACCACATCCATATTCTCGATCCGGGATATGCCTACCCCGAGGGATGGTCTTTGCCCTTTACGGAGAAGATTATGGTTGCCGACAAGGTAAGGATTGGTGGGGCCTTTTTCCTAAAGCAACCTTCAAGAACCTTGTTTAAAAGGTCCTTTGAATACATGAAAAGGTTTATTAAGGGTGTACTCTGGTATATAACCTCCGGAGAGCAAAGAAATACAATAGTCAGAAGATGATAGCTGTACGCTTCATGGGCGGGCTTGGAAACCAACTGTTTCAGTATGCATTCGGTCGGGCAAAAGCAATTGAGAGAAAAGATGTTCTTTACTTTTTTTCTACCGGCGATGAAAGAGGAGACCGTCCGATTGATATTCTTAAGATGGTCAACAGTATAAAGCTGCTTGATTCTCCGAGGTTATCAGAAATATACAGATTTAAACCGGGGAGTATTTCCTTCCGTATTGAGAGGCGGCTTCTGAGAGTTCTTCCGCATTTCTCGGATAGACTCTATATAGAGAAGGGGCTTGGTTATGAAGCTCCTGGAAGAGATTACTCATTCTTCGATGGCTACTGGCAATCATTCAGATACTTTCAGGATTATTTTGAACAGATTGCGGGTGATATTGTGCCTGAAACAGATATTGACTTTAACCATAATAATGTTGGATTGGTAAATGAATCTGATTCTGTTTCGATACATATTCGCAGGGGAGATTATAAACTGGCAGGTAAAAGGAGTCCTCATTTTTGCCTGGATGAATTCTACTATAGGGCAAGTATTGATAAGATTTGTGAAATAACTGATAATCCAAACCTGATTGTATTTTCTGATGATCCGGGTTGGGTGAAGGATAATTATAGATTTCTGGCGAACTACAAAACCAGCTTTGCATCTTCAGATGAAGATAGCAGTGCTGTATCAGATCTTTTGCATATGTCACAGTGCAGTCACAACATCATCGCAAACAGTTCGTTCAGCTGGTGGGGTGCATACCTGAACAGGAATCCGGACAAGATTGTAATTGCTCCATCCAAGTGGTACAGGGACTGGGTAAAGTATAATATTGATGACATTCTTCCGCCGTCATGGATAAGGATCCCCTTGTAACAATCGGCATCCCTGCATTCAATGCATCGCGTTACATTGCCGACTGCCTGAGGTCAGTAACCAATCAGTCATTTGATGACTTTGAAGTAATTGTAACTGATGACGGTTCGACCGATAATACATGTGAAATAGTTAACAGCTTTTCCGATAGAAGAATAAGGCTCGTTCGTGACAATATTAATCTGGGTATAGCAGCTCGCATAAATCAGCAGGTTGATATGGCCAGGGGTAGATTCTTCTGCAGGATGGATGCCGATGATATAATGTTTGTATCTAGACTTGAGAAACAGGTTGGCTTTATGCAGGAAAATCCTGAAACAGACGTGATGGGTTCTCAAGCTATCGTAATTGATGAACGTAACAGAATAATGGGGAAGAGATACTGCAATCCGTCATTCTCCCGGCATTCGGTACTGAGGGAGATACTCTTTATACATCCGACGGTTTTAGGTAAAACTTCGTGGTTCAGGGAAAACAGATACTCCGGCGATTTCAACGGGGTCGAGGATTTCTATCTGTGGAATACTACTCTGGGAAAATCGCGGTTCAGGATAGTCACCGAACCTCTGCTCTTCTACCGCGACGCAACCACGGACAGCCGTTCAAAATATCTGTTCCGGCAGAGACAGATCAGACAGGTGTTCGGGAGACTGACAGATAGCAAATTAATCACCAGACAAGAAATGTGTCTCCTTCAGACCAGATCACTGCTTAAATCAGTAGCCTTCAGTTCGCTCTCAATTTTTGGATTGCATTCTTTTCTTATCAGCAGAAGGAACAATCCGATGGAACCAGAGGAAAAGAACAGATATACTTATGAAATGAACAGTTCTATGTCGTGAAATAGATTACTCAGTAAACCTGCGATGCCAAAGATTGTCCATGTGATAAATACCTATTTCGCTGCTACCTATTTTGTAGGGGAACAGTTTCGCTATTTTGGTTCCCGGGGCTATGAGATGCATCTTATCTGCCCGGCTTCGCCATATATTGATGAGTACAGGTCCAAAATGGGCTTTAGTTTTTTTCCTGTTACAATCACGAGGAGGTATTCACCTCTTTGTGACCTGGTGGCGCTGATGAAGATATGTAACTATCTGAGAAAAACAGGACCTGATGTGATTGTGGGACATACTCCAAAGGGGGGGATGCTTGCAATGCTCGCCGGACGGATCACAGGAGTAAAAACGAGAATCTATTTCAGGCACGGGCTCCCGTTCGAGACAGCAAAAGGATTAAGTCGCAGGATTCTGATTGCCACAGAGAGAATAAATGCAGGATTATCTACAAAAGTAGTAATTGTAAGCAGATCGGTTTATCGTGAAAGTATGAGGTACCGGCTGAACCCTGAAAACCGTCAGATCGTTCTTGGAATGGGCACCTGCGGTGGTATCGATGCCTCGGGCAGGTATAATCCCGATCTGGTTGATAAACCCGGGGTCAGGGCTCTAAAGGCAAGCCTGGGTATCTCTGAAACTGATTATGTGGTTGGATTCACAGGCAGACTGGTGCGTGACAAGGGAATTGCTGACTTAATCGCAGCATTTGACCTGCTGACAGTTGCATTGCCCAACCGAACAATCAAACTGTTGCTTGTTGGTATGTTCGAGGAACGCGACAGTCTGCCCGCGGAAATCCGGTCCAGAATACTCAGTGATAATTCCATTATATATACCGGATTTGTAAACGAGGGAATTGAGAAGTATTATGCAATGATGAACCAGTTGGTTCTCCCAACATACAGGGAGGGACTACCTATAAGTGTAATTGAAGCGTCCTCCATGCGGATTCCGGTGATAACCACAAGGGTGACCGGAAGTGTTGACTCTATTGTCGAGAACCATACAGGAATATTTGTAGATAACAACCCTGTATCCATTGCAGAGGGGATTAAGCACTATATTGAGAATCCCGATATCTCAAAAAGACATGGTGAGAATGGCAGAGCTCATGTTCTTTCAAATTTTGACCACCCGATAATATGGAAGGAGATTGAGAAACTCTATGCGGTACCATCTTTTATCAAGACAACGCAGAAACCAGATTAAAGTTCCTATATTCGTTAAGGCAAATGGATAGAATTATGGCGCTTGTATCAGGTTTTGACATCTCAGCATATCCGGTTGCCTCCGGTGCTGTTCTCTCCATTATTATCACAACCATTGGCATTCCTGCCGTGGTAAGGGTTTCAAAAGCCCGAAAACTGTTCGATCAGCCCGGTGACCGCCACAGCCACAGCACTCCGACACCACGGCTTGGTGGTACTATGATTTTCGCCGGGGTTATACTCTCCTCTGTCCTGTTCACCGATGTGGATGATGCTCACGAACTTAAATACATAATCGCCGGAATGCTAGTATTGTTCTTTATCGGACTGAAAGACGATATTGTAACCCTTACACCATTGAAAAAGGGCATTGGGCAGATTATTGCAGCTACCATTATTGTTGCTGCAGGCGATATACGTGTTATGCAGATATACGGGCTCTTCGACATTTACCAATTATCATATCTTCCCAGCATCGCCATTTCAATAGTTATAATATTTGCCCTTATTAACAGTATCAACTTTATCGATGGTATTGACGGACTGGCATCAGGGGTCGGGATTATCGGTTCGGTACTCTTCGGATTGTGGTTTCTGGCTACGGGTAACATTTCATACTCGGTTGTATGCTTCTCTCTGGCCGGGTCGCTGGCAGCTTTCTTCTGGTTCAATGTATTCGGAAAGGTATATAAAATATTTCTCGGCGATACAGGATCGATGCTGATCGGTTTCCTCCTCGCGGTATTTACAATAAGGTTTATTAACCTGAACTCGGATCAGTCTATTCAGTACACCAGCAATTCCGCTCCCGCTATGGCTCTGGCCATTCTCTTTATACCTGTATTCGATGCTGTCAGAATCTTACTTATAAGACTTAAAAACGGCAAATCAGTCTTTGTAGGCGACAGAAACCACCTGCATCACAAGGTACTTAAAGTTACCGGTTCGCATCTCAGGGCGACAATAACCCTGCTTCTCACTAACCTTATTATAATTGCAGGGGTGTGGATATTCAGAGATGCCGGAAACCGGATACTGGTTCCTGTAATACTGGCCTTCGGAATTGGATTTACTGTCTACCTTGGAATACGTCTTCACTATCAGAATAACAACCATACAACAGTGCAGACACAATAGCTGAGATTCAAAAACACCATAAACAAAAGGAGGCTGCTTTAGTGAGGCAGCCTCTCTTTTTTTCAGTACTTCTCTGATATGGCCCGAAGCCTTCTCCAGTTATCGGTTATCAGCAGCAGTATAACCGTAAGCAGAAACAGGAGCGGGATAATTACTTTACCGTAGTAGAGGGCTCCGTTCTCCGGCTTTGCCGGTGGTGTGAAATCACTCAGCAGGGTAATGAGATCGGAGTATATTGTCAGTTGTGCCTCCATATCCTGCCTTCTTCTGATAAGATTGTATATGTCGTCGTGAAGCAACTGGGTCTTGT